>Ga0335073_10001527_pt1 | contig 31078 bp, 31 predicted proteins | sample Lox_Sample_22_FD_207093 | JGI IMG/M metagenome (GOLD analysis project Ga0335073, IMG submission 207093) | Soil microbial communities from Loxahatchee National Wildlife Refuge, Florida, United States - Lox_Sample_2.2 | ecosystem: Environmental > Terrestrial > Soil > Wetlands | place: USA... | reverse complement strand
TGCCTGGTCTGCTGGTCGCCCCAGATCCACAGCACGAACAGCACGGTGAACGCGGCCCACGAGAGATCCTCGTCGGCCAGCACCTTCTGCTCCATGTGGTGCCGGATGACGTTGGCCGCGCGGTAGATGTTCGACACCGCCGCCATGGCCGCGAAGTCGAGATGCTGGTCGCCGATCCGGCTGCGGATGTCGCGCTCCGCCTGCACGAGGTCGGTGGCGCTGCCGGCGGCGAGGCGACGAGGCATACCGCGATCGTACGTGCCGCGCGACCATCTGGCCGTACGCCAGGCCGGGACCGGTATGTGCCGGGTAGGGTCCGATGTCGGGGTAAACCGCGGGAGGCCAGATGCACGCAGGCGGCCCGTTCTTCGACCCGGACGTCCCGCTCCCGCTCCGGCCCTCCCGGCGCGAGGCACGGCAGGCCCGCAAGCGGCTCAAGGGCCGGGCGTGGCAGGAGATACCGCCGGCCGAGCGAGTCCGTCTGCGGACGGTCGTTCAGGCACGCGCCAACGTCGTGAACCGACGGGGCGGCCGAGTCATCGCCGCGTTCATCGTGCTCGCCGCCTGCGCCGCGGTCTTGTACGGGGTGCTGGAGCTCCCGCCGGCAATCCGGGCCGCGGCCGGCCGCGGGACCCCGGGCGTGTTCGTGGCGCGGTCTGTGACGTGTGACGGGGCGGGCTGCACGTGGAACGGCACCTTCGAATCCGCGACCGGGCGGACGCTACGGCGCGACGTCAGCTACGGCGACGCCGACCCGGGGATGCATGCGGGCAGCTCCATCCCCGCGCTGTTCCCCGGAGGCGGCGAGGTCGTATACGCGGCCCGCGGCTCGGCCGGCTGGATCGAGCCCGCGCTCTTCCTTCTGATCGGCGTCGTCGTGATCGCCCTGTGGCTCTACCGCGGCCCGGGCCGTTACCTCCGGCGCCTGCGTGACCGGCGGAATCTTCGCGGCATTGTCTGCTAGCCGACGACAGGCAGGCCGCCGGCCACGGCGGCGCCGTGGGCTAGGGCGAGGTGAGCAGCGCGAGCAGGGCGAACATGCCGCCCTGCACCGGGCGGGCCTGGAAGCCGACCTGGTAGTCGCCGATCGTGTCGTATAGGTCGCTGAACGGCACCCGGCTCGGCGTTGTGTGGGCGTAGGTGTAGACGCGGTCGATCAGTTCCTGCTTGACCGGGTAGTCGGAGAGCCAGGCCGCCGTGAACATCTCCCAGTCGGATTTCGCGTAGCTGTGCGGGACCTGGAGCGGGACGCCGAAGGTGTTCGCGACGCCCTGGTACCAGCGGGACTGCTCGGCCTGGATCGCGGCCGGCACGAGGCCGGTGCGCAGCAGCCGGTCGGCGAAGCCGTTGTAGCAGGTGCCCCAGGTGCCGTTGCCGCCGTCGGTGCCGTTGTAGGTGAGGTCGAGGTGCTGCCCGCCCGGGTCCTGGGCGTGCGCGGTCCAGTAGGCGATGAACTGGTTCGCCTGGGCGCGGTAGGAGGCGGCCTCCGCGGCCCGGCCGGCCGCGGTGGCGATCTGGCTCATGGCGGCTACCGCGACGATCCCCTTGAGGGCGAGGTTGACGCTGTGCGCGATGGACCCGGCGAAGTCGTCGGTCTGGTTCTGGAAGCCGGGATCGGGCAGGATCGGGTCGGTGGCCAGGTCGCCCGGGCTGGCCTCGGCGGATGCCGCGTTATCCGTAAACGCGTCGGCCACCAGGGCTGCGGGGCGTTGGGTCGCGGACGGCCCGAGGTTCGCGGGGGTGCTGGCGCTCGCGCCGGCGCGGGCGACCGCGCCGGCCAGGGTGCCTACGGCCGCGGCCGCGCCGGAGTAGCGGAAGAAGTCCCGCCTGCCCGGGCCAGCTGGGTGAGCTGGGTGAGCTGGGCGACCTGGGCGACCTGGGTGAGCTGGGCGACCTGGGCCGTCGGGCTGACCTTGGGGACCTAAGTGGGTGGGTTCGGGCATCTGATGCCTCCTCGCGTTCGGATGACGCCGGGTTCACGAGGAGTGTCACTCGATATGACAACGTTGTCTAGACGCCGCCATGGTGACGGAGAATCCGCTGAACGTGAGGCGGCGCGCCGGGTGATGAACCGGCTAGCTCACCGATACCGGAAGGTGCGCCGGGCCGCGCAGGTTGATCCGGCCGTTCCAGACCACGTCGCCGGCCAGGGCCAGGCGCGGGAACCGGTCCACCAGGCGTTCGAACACGATGGCGGCCTCCAGCCGGGCCAGGGAGGCGCCCAGGCAGTGGTGATGCCCGGCGCCGAAGGACACGTGCTGCCGCGCGTTGTCCCGGTCGATCCGCAGTTCACCGGCGTCGGCGCCCCAGAATCGCTCGTCCCGGTTGGCCGATCCGAGACTCGCCATCACGAACGCGCCCGCCGGTATCGTGACGCCGGCCACCGTGGCTGGCTCCAGCGTGATCCGGCGACTCGCCTGGACCGGGCTGTCGTACCGGAGCATCTCCTCCACGGCGTTGCCGACCAGGCCCGGGTCGGAGCGCAGCAGCGCGAGCTGGGCCGGGTGGCGCAGAAGCGCGAGGGCGCCGCCGGCGATGAGGTTGACGGTGGTCTCGTGCCCGGCGATGTACAGCAGGAGCGTCTGCGCCACCAGTTCGTCGTCATCGAGCACGTCGCCGTCGTCCTCGGCGTGGATCAAGGCGGTAAGCAGGTCGTCCGCCGGGTTGGCCCGCTTCCAGGAGATCATGTCGGCCGCAATCTGGGACAGCTCGTCGTCGGCGGCCATGATCGCCTGGAGGAGCCCGGGGTCGGCGATCGGCTCCAGGGACCGCACCACGGTGCCGGTGAGCTGGCGGATCCGGTCGTGGTCGGCGGGCGGCGTGCCGAGCATCTCGGCGATCACGCTGAACGGCAGCGGGAACGCGAGCGCATCGACGAGGTCCACCGTCCCCTCGGCGGCCATGCCGTCGAGCATGCCGTCGACCAGGCCGGTGATTCGCGGCCGCAGCGCGTTGATGGCGCGCGGCGTGAACGCCTTCGACACCAGCTTGCGCAGCCTGGTGTGGTCCGGCGGGTCCCGGTCGAGCATGGACGCCGCGCCCGCTCGCGGCGCTTCGTCCCCGAACACCTCCTCGCGGACCTGGCGCAGCAGGCTGTCGGCGGCCACGTTGTCGTCCTCGACCGACAGGCCCGGAGCCCGCAGCAGCCAGGACACGTCGTCATAGCCGGTGAGCAGCCAGAACCCGAACGGGTGCTGATACACCGGCGCCTGCTCGCGGACGATCGCGTAGTGCGGGTACGGGTCGTCGGCGAAGCCCGGCGCGAACGGGTCGAACAGCGGCGAGGACGTCGTTTCCGTCAAGGCGGGGGCTCCTTTAATCGTGCGGTAGCGCCGCCAATTGAAGAACGCCGTGCCGGGGGTTCACATACTCGGCGCTTGTCACATACTCAGTGTTTGTCACTATACTCAGCGCATGTCGGAGGTCAAGAGCCGCCGGGAGCTGTACTCGGAGGCCACCAGGGCGGCGCTGCTTGACGATGCGACCGCGCTGTTCGCCGAGCGTGGCTATGCCGGCACGTCCCTCGAAGACGTCGCGTCGGCCAGCCGGGTCACGCGCGGTGCCGTGTACCACCACTTCGCCAGCAAGCAGGCCCTCTTCGAGGCCGTGCTCGACCGGCAGGAGGTCCGGGTGACCGACGAGGTCGTCGCGGCCGCCGTCGCGGCGGCGGACCCGTGGGATGCGGCGATGCGGGCGCTGGATACGTACCTGGCCCACTGCTGCGACCCGGTCTACGGGCGGCTGGTCTGGCTGGAGGGCCCGGCCGCGCTCGGCTGGAACCGCTGGCGGGAGTACGAGAAGGACTTCGCCTACGGGCTGGTTGAGCGCTTCATCCGCGACCTGGTCGACGGCGGCTACCTGCGCGACACGGCGTTCGACAGCCTGGTGCGTTTCTCCTTCTGGCTGCTCGGCGGCGCCGGGCTCGCCGTCGCCGAGGCGCCGCCCGAGGACAAGCCCCGGGTGCGGGACGAATGGCGCTACCTCATCGGCCAGGCGATGAGCTCATTCCGGGTTCGGTAACCAAAGCGCGAATCCTGATAGCGGCTTCAACACCTTAGGCCGTGTCGGGGCGGTCAGGAGGGTGAGCGAACGCTCGCCGGGCGGCAACGGCCAATACCGGATCCCTTCCTCGACAACATGCCCATAAAACGCCTAAAATTGCAAGAAATTGTGAGCGAACGTTCGCTCATGACGACGTCCGGGAGGCGCGATGAAGACCGGCATGGGGACGACGCCGCTGGGCCGGGTTGCCGTCGTCGGCGCACTGGCGCTGGCGGGAGCGCTGCTGGTCAGCGGCGGCGCGGCCGCGGCGCCGGGCGCGGCGGCCCGGACCGGCTCAGCGACCGCCGGGCCGGCCGCCGGCACGAACACGGCCGGCATTCCCAGCCCCTACATCTTCGTGCACGATCCGAGCATGGCCCGGGAGGGCGGCACGTACTACCTGTTCTCGACCGGAGACCCGGCCGGCGTGATCGGCAACGGCAACATCCAGATCCGGACCTCGAGCAATCTGCGTCAGTGGACGTACACCGGGACCGTCTTCGCCACCAAGCCCGCGTGGATCACCGCGGCGCTCGGCAGCATTCCCAACCTGTGGGCGCCGGACATCTCGTTCTTCGGCGGCCTGTGGCACCTGTACTACGCCGGCTCCAGCTTCGGCTCGAACAATTCGGTGATCGGCCTGGCCACCACGCCGACGCTCGATCCCGGCAGCCCGCGCTACCACTGGACCGACCGCGGCCTGGTCTTCCGCAGCACCAGCAGCGACGACTACAACGCGATTGACCCGTCGCTGGTCGCAGCGCCAGGCGGGGGCAAGTGGCTGGTCTTCGGCTCCTACTGGAGCGGGATCAAGCTCCTAGCGCTGGACGCGGCGACCGGAAGGCCAGCCAGCGCATCGCCCACCATCTACTCGCTGGCCCAGCGGCCCGCGCCCGACGCCGAGGAGGGCGCGGGCATCACCTACCACGATGGTTACTACTACCTGATCGTGTCCTTCGACACCTGCTGCGCCGGCATCGCCAGCACTTACCGCATCATGGTCGGCCGGTCCGCCACGGTGACGGGACCCTACGTCGACCCCGCCGGCACGGCCATGACGAACTCCGGCGGTATGGAACTGCAGGGCAGCGACGAAGGGATGATCGGCCCCGGATCGTCATCGGTGTACACCGACGGCTCCCGGTCCTACCTCGTCTATCACTACTACGACGCATTCGAGAATGGCGACCCGTGGGTGCAGGTCCGGCCGCTGGTCTGGCTGCCCTCCGGCTGGCCGGTGACGGGCCAGCCACTGACCCCGGTTCCCGGCAGCAGCATTCCGCTCGGCTGACCACAGGCAGGGCTGCGCCGGGCGCTGGGCGCCACCAAGGGCCTGGTGACGTGCGCTCCAGGGCGCCGCCGGCTGGCGGCTCAGGCCAGGTACCGCGCGAACCAGTCGAGCATGGGCCGCGGGCGGCGCTGGAACTCCAGGTATCCGTCCCATCGGGCGGTGGTGCTGTTCACCGCCGCGCCCGGGACACCCCAGGCCGACGCGCTCGGCCTCCTGGCATCGCTCCAGGTCACGCCCGTCCCGTAAGGCATCACCCGAGCCCAGTAAATCTGGCGTCGGCTCTGCGGATAATGCCGGTTTTAAGATGAATTCTGCAGTCGTGTCTGTTGTATCAGGACAGTAGAGTGCATCCGGTGCCTGGCCTACCCAAGCCGGGCTAATCGGCAGAAAGATCCGGGCATGGTACAGGGACAGACGCATAGCCGGGGCGTCCCGGGCGCGGCCGCGACGGCGCCGGAGCCCTGGCAGTGGGTTTGCGATACGGCCGAGCGCACGGTGGAGGCGCTGGGGACCTCGCTGTGGATCAAGGTCTACGGGCCTGGCCGGGACGAGGCCGGGTTCATTACGGCGATAGAGGCGGTGCGGGCGTTTCGCGCCGAGATCTACTACGGCGACGGCCGTCGCCCGTCTTTCCGGGCGCCGGATGGCCGGTTCGTCGATCCCGACGACACGGATCTGCGCTCGTATCACATCGTCTGCCGCGACCGCGAGGGCGTGCTGCTGGGCGTTATTCGCGCGGCACCGGCCGAGTCGCTCAGCTCGTCGCCGGTGGAGACCCACCTGGGTCCCGTGAAGACCGCGGAACTGCTCGCCGAGCTGGGCGTCGACCGCAACGGGCTGCTGGAGGGCGGGCGGCTGGCGGTGACGGCGACCCGGCGCCGAAGCGGAGTGGCGGCGGCGCTCATGACCGTCACCCTCGCCCTGACCATGCATGTCGGGCGGCCGGCCATCTGGGGCACGGCGGGCGAGGGCGACGGTCAGTACCGGTTTTTCACCCGGTTCGGCTACCGCGTCGTGCCAGGAAGCTCCGCCTTCGTGCCCACCTACGACGAGAACCTGTGCGTGGTCGTTCACGATCAGCGCGCCGCGGCACCGCAGGTTACCGAGGCGATCGCGATGGTCGGGCGGTCGGTATTCGGCGCGGAAAGGGAAAGCGCGGACGCCGGGAGCCCGGGCTAGCCGGAAAGCCCGGCCGACACGCTGAAGAACGTCACGGCGGCCAGGAACGGAGAGCGCGCCAGAGCGGTCAGCCACTCGGTGGCGCGATCGCGGTCGATGAACCTGCCGTCGATCGCCCGCCTGGTTACCCGGCCGAGCCCGATGACCTGGTCGGCCGCCGCGAAGTCGACGAACAGCGCCGCGTCCGCGTACACCGACCGAACCGTGAATCCCGCTCCGGTCGCCAGCCGCGCCAGCTCGCGCCCGGCGCTCGGGTGCCGCACCACGTGCCCGCAGAGGAAAGCGGTGAAGTCGGCGCTGGTAGCCAGGTCGGGGGAGTCAATCGCCAGCGTCGCCCAGTCCGGCTCGCCCAGGGCGAGCACCGCGCCGGGGCGGGCCACCCGGCGGATCTCGGCCAGGACGCCCGCGGGCGATGAGACGTGCTGCAGGACCCGGTCCAGGCGGACGCGGTCCACGGACCCGCCGGCGAGCGGCAGCGCCTGCCCGTCGGCGACCAGCACCGCTGCGTTGGCCTGGCCGGCCAGCCGGTTCTTGGCCTCCCGCGCCATCGCCGGATCCAGGTCGACGGCGATGACCCGGCCGGTCGCGGTGACGCCGTCGCTGAGATCTTGAAGGTTCGCTCCCGGGCCGCTGCCGACGTCGAGCGCCACCTGGCCCGGCCGCAGGTCGAGCGCGGCCAGGGCTCGCTCCCGGAACACCCGGCCGTGCGCCGACGCCGCCATCTGGGTCATGTAAGCGATCGGATCGCCGACCGGCGGTCCATGCGGGCCCGAGGGCGGGCTCATCCGCGCGGCCGTCACAAATCCCTGGGCTGCGGGCCGGCCGGGTGCTCCCTGGCCAGCATCCCGCTCGTGCCGTTCGCGCTGCTCACGCAAGAAGAATATGCCGCCCCGGGCCTCGTCCGGCGCCCGTGCCGCCCAGGGCATCCGGCCGGCGTGGCCGTCGTCCGCCGGCGCGAGAGTCCAATGCGGGCGTCACAGCTTGCGCTGCTGGAAACTCACGCGGCGTGGGGGCGAGTTCGACACGCGGCGGGTCGGGCGTCGCGGTCCATCCGGGCACTGACGGGTGAAGGACCCTGGGCCGAAGCGGCCCCACGCCACGAAGGCGGCCATGGCGAGATAAGCCAGGTCGGGGATGATCGTCGCCCGCTCGCCACGGCGGAGGCGCATGATCACCGCGCCAGCAAACAGCAACATCGCACCGGTAGCAGCAAGCGGCACCAGAACGGGCGCGATGCCGAGCGCGGCGGGCACGATCAGGCCGACCGCACCCAGGAACTCGACGGCTCCGATGGCCTTGAGGGCACCAGGGCTGAAGTCTTCAACCCACCGCGAGGCGGCGCCGCCGATACCGGCCAGCTTCTCCTTGGGTACGAACAGCTTGGTGCTGCTGCTGACGAGGAAGACAACGGCCAGGATTCCGGCAACGATCCACAGAGCGAGATTCAGCTTGCGCTTCATCAGGATCTCCTTGAAGGGCACCGGCGATACCCGTTGCCCCAGGCATCCCAGGCCGAGCCGACATCAATCGGGTACCGGGTGCCATTCCCGCGGACGTCGCTTGTATGCGCATGCTGTCGATCTCGGCGATCAGCGTGGTCCGCCGGTAGGAGGCGAGTGTCTCGGCCGACAGGTTGCAAGGTGGCTCATGATCTCACTGAGCCCCTGTTCAAAGATGCGATATATCTTGACAGTAGATCGAGATATTACTTATTCTCGTCATGACGGACTGCGCAAGGCTGGTGTTGAGCCTTATCGACGTCCGGGTTGGAGGGCTGATACTCCCGCGTCGGGTGAAGGCCGTACGTCTCTGCGTCGGGCACCCAACGGGCACGGCGCGGTATTGGGTGATCATCTGGTTTCCGCCAGAGGAGGGTCAGGTCTTCCCGCGGACTGTCCATTCGCGCTTCCGCTCGCCTTTTGCTCTCGGCGAAGTTCTTCTAGCCTCGCTTCTAGTACACGTTCAGTCCAACGGGTTTGCCTTTCGTGAACAGCCTCATCGAAGTCTTTGACGTAGACCTTTACTCCCTGGTGTTCGACGGTCCACGATTCAACGGCCTTTCGTATGTCGTCGAGCGTCTTGACCAAGTCGTCAAAAACTTTTACGGCCAACGTAGTGGGAGCCAAAGAATACATTGAAATCAAGGTCGTATTCATAATGGTAGACTTTCCGCCGACTGTGATCCCCCATGTAACGCACAGTCGCCTGGACGCTGCCCGGAAACTGCGTCAGGTCTCCACCCGCGTACCTGTTGATCAGCGAGTCGATCAGGGAAACACACCCGCCGCCGTCAACCCGTGTCGTCGGCCTTCGGCCTCCAGCGCCGCGCTCCGCTCGGCATCCCCCGGGCACAGGCAACAGCCCGCGTGCCAGAAAATGCATCCCAGCGCCGTTAACCCCTGCGGACGTACAAGCTAACGTCGTCTAGTTCACCCGACATGACACGAGCGGACAACTCCTCGCGGCGCGCCAGCTCAACCCGTGCCTCGATCTCGCTGGACAGTCTGACCTGCTCCCCCAATATCCCCCGGAGCTTCCCGGCGATGAACACCGCCGCCTGGTCATCGGTCAGATGATCGAAACGCCAGTAGTCATACTCCAGGCGCTCCCATGACAGGTACCGGTCTCTGTAATCAACGATGAAGCTGCCCTTCTCAGGCTGCCGTGGATCGGTGATCATGATCTCCGAATCCGAGCACGCGGCCTGTAAGCCGCAGCCCTCAAGCGCCCTGTTCACAGCACCGCTCAGTACCTGATTGCGCGTATCACTCACGGAAACGTCCTCTCTCCAGTCTGCGGCCAGGGAAAGCTCGCGGCCTGCGAGTCTTGGTGCTCAGGGATCACCCGGAAGGCTGATCAATCAGCACCCACACGACCTTGCCCTCGGCTTGCCGGTATGCCCCCCAGTCCTTGCCCAGGGCTTCGACCAGCAGCAGGCCACGGCCGCCAACGTCATCGGGACGGGCGTGCTGCCGGACAGGCATCTCATCGCACGCATCCCAGACGTGAATAACGACAGAGCGCCGATCGCAGAACAGCCAGAATCGGATAAAGGGAACGGCAGCGAGATCGGCCCTAGTCGTCAGTCGTTGCGCCGCCCGCACCGCGTTGGTAACTAATTCGGAGACCAGCAATTCCGCCGTGTCCGCTAATTCTGGCAAGCCCCACTCATGTGCCACCGTTCGGACGTGCCCACGGGCGCACGCTGGCGCTGTCGCCAGCGCAGCGAGCGAAAGCCCGGTCTGGAGGGGCCAGACTTGCATCGTGCTAATCCCGTCCAGATAGGCGGCCTTTGTCATGGACCAAGCCTGACAGCGCAGAGTAGTCTTTGGGCGGGATAAGTGATGCACAGGTCACGTCTGTGCGAGACGGGAACCGTGCTGTGCAAAGGGCGAGGGAGCGTGTGCAAATGATCGATCCGGCGGCAAACCCGTTGTCGTTCTTTGCCAGCGAAATGGCCAGGCTGCGCAGCGCTGCCGGACTGTCGCAGCCGCAGTTCGATGCTTCCGTGGTTCCGTGACCTGTACGACGTCGAGGGCGCAGCGACAGAGATCAAGACCTATGAGGGTTACCTGATCCCTGGCCTGTTGCAGACCGAGGCGTACGCCCGCGCCGTCGTAGATGCCACCCGGCCCGTGCTGTCGGACGAGGACGCCGAGCAAGCTGTCGCGATCAAGATGACTAGGCAGGAGATCCTTGATCGTCCAGACGGTCCCCGGCTATGGGCCGTGTTCCATGAGTCCGTTCTGTGCTGCGAGGTCGGCGGTCCTGCCCTGATGCGCAACCAATGCAAGCACTTGCTGAAGATGCGCCAGCACCCGCGCGTCGTCATCCAGGTTGTGGCGAACAGGGCGGGGCTGTGCTGCGGCTTCGGCCGACCGTTCTCCCTGCTCACCTTCCGCCAGCAAGGCGATCTTGTCTACGTTGAGGACATGAACTCGGCCCGGTACATTCGAGAGCAGGCCGAAGTAGCCCGGTACGCTCTCACGTTCGATTACCTGAGAGCCACCGCACTCGCTGACGACAAGACGGCCGAGCTTATAGGAGCGATCGGTGATGACTGAACGGACCTGGCGGAAATCGAGTTACTCGACCGCCCAGGGCAACTGTGTTGAGGTCTGCACCAGCGAGCCGGGCACCGTGGCCGTAAGGGACTCCAAGAACCTGCCAGGACCAGAGCTAGCCGTCAGCGACCAGGCCTGGTCAGCGTTCGTCCAAGGGATCAAGAACCGCGAGTTTGACCTGGCCTGACAGGCTCAGCCACCTGACAGCAGGCCCTCCTCCCCGTGGCTAGGCCTGGCGTTTTGCCGGCGCGGTACGCGGATGCACAGCGGGCACCGGCCACAGTGCCCCTGCCACGCGATGCGGCGGGCCAGCCGTAGACGTGCAATGCAAGGCAGGCGCCGAATCCAACGGCAACCTGCCCGTCCGGGCTGGTCGCACATGATGTGCAGCATGGACCCAGCCCGCAGTCGCGCTCTCAGCGCGGCCGCCGTTAGATCAGCCTGCCGCGCTGATGTCGGCGGCGTCCGCTTAAGCGAGCGTGACGTCGCCGGGCTGCTTAGTGCGGTGATATGTACGGCGCCCCTATGAGCTGCTGGCAGCGTTCCTTGGCGTGCGCGAGGACCGGGCGCGCGGGATCTTGTCCCGGTGGCGGCGTGCCGGGTACGCCAACACCGGAAGGCTTGGGCCTGGGCCGGCGTGGTGCTGGCTGACCCGTTCGGGGCTGGCCGTCACCGGCCAGCGCTATGCGCCGGGACGTCCCGCGCTCGGCCGTCTCGCCCGCATCCGCGCCGTCCTGGCTATTCGCCTGTCCCTGCAAGACAGTGACGCCTACCGGGACGGGCGAGCGTGGTGGCGCAGCGAGCGGCGTATCCGCGCCGCCGCCGGCGGGCGTCGGCGCCGGGCATGTCCCCGACGCCGAAGTGTCCTGGCCCGACCTTCCCTCGGGCGGGTACGCGGGCGAGTGCTGGGCTATCGAAGCCGAGCTGACGCCCAAACCCCTCACCCGCACCATTGCCATCATGTCCGGGCTGCTCACCCGCACCGCCGACCATCAGCCCGCCGCGCGGATCAAGACGAGTCAAAGGCGATCGTAGGCAGATCGACCGCGGTCGCCCCGCAGTCCACGGTGAGCACCGCGCCGGTGACGGCGGACGCGTGGGCGCTGGCCAGGAACGCCACGACGGCGGCGACCTCGCCCGGATCGGCGGGCCGGCGCAGCGGGACCTGCGCCGTCGCCAGCTCGTACGCGGCGTCCCGGCCGGCCAGGCCGCGCAGGCCGGCCAGATCGTCCATCTCCTCGTCGGCCATGGGGGTGCGGACCCAGCCGGGGCACACGATGTTGACCCGGACGCCCCGCGGGCCGAAATCACGCGCCATCGACCGGCCGAGCCCGACCAGCGCATGCTTGCCGGTCACGTAACCCACCGACTCGGGCGAGGCGGCCAGCCCGGCGATCGACGACACCACCACGACGCAGCCGCGCCGCCGCACGAGCTCCGGCAGGCAGGCCCGCGCCGCGGCCAGGCACGTGGTGACGTTGGCGCGCAGGCTCTGCGCCCAGGCGTCCTCGGTGACGTCAGCGGCCGTGCCCGCGCCCGGGCCGCCCGCGTTCGCCACCAGGATGTCGACGCCGCCGAACCGCGCCACCGCGGTCTCGACCAGCGCCGTCATGGCGGCCGCGTCCGCCGCGTCGGCCGGGACCGCCATGGCCCGCTCGCTCAGGGACGTGGCCACGTCGCGCAGCGGGCCAGGCCGCCGCCCGGTCAGGACGACCGCGGCACCCTCGGCGGCGATCCTCGCGGCCGTCGCGGCGCCGATCCCGGTCCCCGCGCCGGTGATCACGGCGACCTTCCCGGCCAGCCAGCCGGCCGGCTCCGGCGCGCCGCCGTTCATCCGGCGGCGAGGCGCTCGACGCGAGCGTGCAACTCGGGCACGAACCCCTCGGCCTCGGGCTTCATCAGCACGCTGCGCAGGATCCTGGCCCCGTCGCGATCTCGCCCGACGGCGCGATGGCGGCGGGCGAAGTCATCCGCCGTGATCCGCAGCGTGCTGAGGTACACCGGGCGCTGCGCGTCGGCCATGCCGGCGGCCAGCATCCGGGCGCTGGCGGCGTCGATCGAGCTCAGGCTGAGCGGCTGCGTGGCCGGGAAGTACGAGACGATGTCCAGCTCCGGCGGCTGGTAGAGCTCCAGCAGGTCGGAACCCTCGAGCAGCCGCGCCCACTCCAGCGCGGCGCGCCGTCCCGCCGCCAGCACCCGGCCCAGCCCGTCCGGTGTCGGCGGCAGCAGCCGGAACGTCAGCCACAGCGCGGCCGCCGCCGCCCCGGCCCGGGAGCACTCGAGGCTGATCTCGCCGAGGTGCAGCTCGTCCGACGTGAAGTAGGTGTAGGGGGAGTCGTGCAGGTAGAAGCGGCCCACGTCCGGATCCCGGAACAGCACGGCCCCGCACCCGTAGGGCTGCAGGCCGTGCTTGTGCGGGTCGACCACCACGGAGTCGCAATCGGCGATGGCCCGCCACGGCGCCTCGTCCAGGCCCGCCGGGTCGCCCGCGCCCGCCAGCAGCATGAAGAACCCGCCGTAGGCGGCGTCGACGTGGACCCGGACTCCGTGCCGGCGGGCCACGGCCAGCACCTCGTGCACCGGGTCGATCGCGCCGAGCCCGGTGGTGCCCGCGGTCGCGACGACGGTGCCGATGCCGCCCCTGGCCAGCAGCGCGTCCAGCGCGGCGCAATCCAGCCGCCCCGCCCCGTCGGCCGCGACCGGGGTGCCCTCGACGCCGAGCACGCCGCACATACGGGAGTGGGTGTAGTGCGCCTCGGCGCTGTACGCGATGCCCCGGCCCGGGTGCAGCTCCCGGGCCACGTACAGGGCCTCCAGGTTCGCGATCGTGCCGCTGGTCGTCAGGTGGCCGAGGTGCGTCGGCAGGCCGAACATCCCGGCCAGCTGGGCCACGGCCTCCTTCTCCATCCGGCCGGTGGCCGGGCCGCCGTCCAGCGCGTGGTTGTTGGGGTTGATCAGCATCGCGGCGACGTAGCCCGCGACCGCGGCTGGATGCGCCGGCTTGAGCATCTGCCCGGCGTAGGACGGGTGAAAGAACGGGTAGTTCTCGCCGAGCCGCTCGGTGAGCTCGCCGAACGCGCGGGCGAACTGCTCGTCGCTGATCTCCAGCGAGGGGTGCCGCTCGAACGGCCCGAACCCCGCCTGCCACTTCTCGACCGCGTCCACCCCGTCGATGAGCCAGCGCCGCACGTCCATACCTGGACATCCTGGCAGCCGGGGTTCACGCGGCGGAAGAAGCCCGTCCCGTTGGCGGCTTAATCGCCGATCGCGATGACCTGCCAGGGCTCCAGCGCGACCGTCACGTCACGCGCGCCGGCCAGGGCGAACGGGGAGGTGACCTCGACCGCGACCGGCTCCGGCCCCAGGTTGGCCAGCACCACCAGCGGCCCGGGTTCGGCGTCCACCGCGAGCCCGGTCACCCGCGCCGGGTCCTGCGAGCCGGCGCCCAGCAGCGGTCGCCCGGCCAGCGGCCCCAGCCGGGCCAGCACCTGGTACACGGGATACACGGCGCCGGGCGCGGGGAAGCCATCGGGCAACGGGGCGGCGCCCGCGAGGACGCCGCCCGCGCCCGCGGTCTCGAAATAGGTGATCGCGGACGCCCCGGCGTAGCCGAGCGCCGCGACGCTGCCGGCGGTCCACGCCGCGGTGATCGCCATGGCCTGCCGCGGGTCACGCGGCCGCGGCCGCGGCGCGTCCGGCGCGACCGGGTTGAAGCGGGGCGTCAGCGTGACCGGGCCGACCACGAGCGGATGCCCGCGGGCGAGCGCGAGGGCGCAGCGCGCCACAACGGGCTGCGCCGTGATGGTCTCCGCGATGGACTCATCATCGGTCGCGTGCACCTGCGGGCACACCCCGAACGCGACGGCGTCCAGCAGGTCCGTCGCCAGCTCGGCCCGGTTGAGCTGCGCGAAGTCGGCGCGACTGCCGCCTGACGGCGCGCCGAGGCCGGCCGCGGCCCAGGCCGCGGCCAGTTCCCTGGTGGTCTGCGAGCTTCGCCGCTCGTAGACGAAGACCCGGCCGGCGGCCTCGTCGCGGTCGCCGCCCGGTGCCAGCGCTGCGGCCACGTCGCCCAGCTCGCCGGGCCCGGTCGCGACGATCTCGAGGTCGGCCGGGCAGCCGAGCGCGGCCGCCTCGTCCAGCGCGCGCCGCAGGTCGGCGGGCCAGCTTCCGCCGCCGAGGTCGATGACGGCGTGCAGGTGCCCGGGCCGCAGCGCCCGGAGCAGGTCCCGGTCGGTCTCCGTGACCGGCACGTCGGCGTCGGCCAGGCCGAGTCCGATCGCGGGCACCCGCCCGACTTTAAGATCATTTATTTTGAACGCGATCCGCGCCGCCCCATCCGTCCGCCGCCGGGCGGCGGGGCCCGGGGTGCCGCCCGCCGAGCCGGCGTCGCCCGCCGGGCGGCTTAGCCGCAGTCGCATCTGCTGGGTCACTCGCTGGCCCGCCCGGTACCGGCGCGGGTGCGGCCGGTCGAGCGGCGGGCAGTACGACTTGAACGAGGCGTCGGTCCAGTTGCGCTGGTCCTCCATCTCGAACGCCTCACCGGTGACGATGATCTCCGCGGTGCCAGCGCCCGCGCCGTCCTCGCCGGGCAGCGCGTGCCTCAGCCCCGAGAAGCTCAGGAACGGCTGCCACGGGGCGATGTCGGCCGGGAACCGGCCCGCCGTCCACCCGATGGCCCCGTCGGCATGGCCGCCCTGGGCGGCCAGCGTCTGCGCCGGCAGGCCGGCCAGGGCCATCGGGTGCAGCAGGCACAGGCCGACCCGGTTGGCCAGGAACTCCGTCTCGGCCGAGCCGTCCACGGTGAACGACAGCTCGGCCTCTCCCGGCCCGGCGGACCGGGCCTCGATCACGCCCTCCCAGCCGAAGGAGATCTCGCCGTCGCTCTGCCGCGCCCTCCAGCGAACCGTGACGCAGCCGCCGTCATCGCGGCGGGACGCGGGCTCCAGCACCTCGGGGATCACGGTGCCCCAGAAAGGATCCCGGACCACGAGATGCACCCCGGCCAGCACCTCGGTGCCGCCGAAGCGGACGTGGCGCAGTCCCGTGGGCCCGCAGGTGAAGTCCAGCGCTCCGGTGCTTGCCTGGTGCTCGAACCCGGCCGTCTCCTGTGCCATCCCCGGCCGTCGCCCGTCAGGCGGCCCAGCCGGCCACGACCGGATTGGCCAGCCGGCCGATCCCGCTGATCTCCATCTCCACCTTGTCGCCGGGCTCCAGCATGCCGGAGGTCATGAAGTAACCCACGCCGCCCGGGGTGCCGGTGCTGACGATGTCGCCGGGCTCCAGGGTCACCGTGCGGGTCAGGTAGGCCAGCAGCCTGGTGACCGGGAACAGCATCTCGGCGGTGCTCTCGTGCTGCCGCTGCTCCCCGTTGACCACGGTGGACACGGTCAGCGCCTGGGGGTCGGGCAGCTCGTCCGCGGTGACCACGGCGGGCCCGAGCGGGCAGAAGGTATCAGCGCCCTTCCCCAGCGTGATCTGGTTGTCGGTGAACTGCACGTCCCGCGCGCTGACGTCGTTGAGGATCGTGTAGCCGTACACGACCGACATGGCCTCGTCCTCGGACAGGTGCTTGGCGCGTTTGCTGATGACCAGGGCCAGCTCCACCTCGTAGTCGAGCTGGGTGGCCGGGTCCGGCTTGACGATCTCGTCGTCCGGGCCGATGAGCGCGGACGGCAGCTTGGAGAAGAAGAAGGGCTCGGTTGGCAGCACCGCGCCCGGGTTCTCCTCCTTGTGGCTGGTGTAGTTCACGCCGCAGCACAGGATCTTCTGCGGGCGGGCGACCGGGGCCAGCAGCCGGGACACGCTGACCGGCGCGGCGCCGGCCTGCGCCGTGACCGGCTGCCCGGACCGGAGGGCGTCGGCCAGGTCGCTGATCCCGGTGGGCAGGACCAGCCCGTCTTCCTGCTGGATCCCGACCTGAGCCTGGCCGTTGCTCTCGTAGCGGACGATTCTCACGCTTCCTCCAGTACGTAGGAACTTCCGTCGATCAGGGCCGTCTGCCCGGGAGCCAGCGCCAGGGCCTGGCGCTGGCCGGCGTCGGCGGAGCCGGTCACCGCCGCGCAGAAGCTGGTGACGTCGGGGTGGCCGGGGTCCTCGTAGTGGCATGCCACCGCGAGCGGCGCGCCCAGCATCTCGGCGGCCAGCGCCGCCTCCTGCGGCGACATCTCGCCGGTCATGACCTGGCCCGCGCCCGGGGGGACCAGGGACCAGGGCTGGGTGCAGCCGAGCAGCGCGACCGTCGGCTGGTGCAGCTCGCCGACGAGCCGCAGGTCGGAGAAGATCGCGGTGTCCCCGTAGTGGTAGATGCGGCAGTCCGGCGCCACCGTGACGACGAAGCCGAGCGGGGTTCCGGTGATGACCGTGCCGTCGGCGAGCCGGGCGGTCGACCAGTGATGACATTCGACCGGGGCCACGGTCAGGTCGCCAAGCTGGATCCTGATCCCCCACACGGTCGGCCGGATCTGGGCGCCCGGGACCCCCTGCTCGGCGAGCAGCGCGGCGACATCCGCGCCGCAGATGACCGGGGCGCCGGTGCGGCGCGCCACCGCGCCGGCATCGGCCATGTGGTCGGACGCGGCGTGCGAGACGACGATCACGTCGGGCGGCTCAAGCTCGTCCGGGCCGACCGGGGCCACCGGGTTGCCGGTGAGGAACGGGTCGAACAGGACCCGGCCATACGGCCCGGTCGCCTCGAAACAGGCCACCCCAAGGAACCGGAGTCGCGTCGTCACTGGCACCAGCTTTCTTCCAGGCCATGGATCAGGGCGACCATGGCTTCGTTGAGAGGAGTCGGGACGCCGAGCTCGCCGCCGGCCCGCGCGATCGCGCCGTTGACGACCTCGACCTCGGTCTTGCGCCTGGCCTGGACGTCCTGCAGCATCGAGGCCTTGCCGTCGCCGCCTCCGGCCAGCGCGGTGTGGATCCGGGTGATCCGCTCGTCCAGGCCGACGTCGAGCCCGCGGGCGCGGCCCACGGCCACCGCCTCGGCCGTCAGCGTGTCGACGACCGACATCGCCTCGGCGTGATGACCCAGCGCTCCGGTGCGCAGGCCGGTCAGGGAGGCCACCGCCAGGGTGGCCGCGTTCAGCACCAGCTTCTTCCAGATCTCGGTGTGCACGTCCGGCGTCGCCGTGACCTCGAATCCCGAGTCCGCCAGCAGCTCGGCCACGGCGTTGGCCCTGGACCCCTCGCCGCCGGGCGTGTAGGGCCCGACGAACGTGGGCCCGCGCCCGGTATGGGCGACCCGGCCGGGCTCCAGCACCGTGCAGCTGTGGTACGTGACGCCGCACACGAGACGGTCGGCGGGCACGGCCCGGGCCAGGACGTCGGCGTTACCCCAGCCGTTCTGCAGCGAGGCCACCGTGGTGTCGGCCGACAGGTACGCGGCCGCCTGCTCGGCCACCGACGCGGTGTGCTGCGCCTTGACGAAGATGAACGCGACGTCCACATGGCCGGCCTTGGCCGGGTCGCTCACCGCGCTCACCGACGGCACCCTGCGCTCCTCGTCGCCGCGCACCAGCCGCACGCCGTGCTGCTCGATCGCGGTGACGATGGCAGCGGCCGGGTCAAGCACGGTCACCTCGTGCCCGGCCCCGGCGATTTCCGCGGCGAACAGGCAGCCCATCGCGCCGCCGCCCACGACCAGCACCCCGCTCACGCCGCATCCCCGACCCGGACCTGAACCTTGCCTGCCTGCTGCGGATGGCCGGCGGCCAGTTCCATCGCGACCGGCACCTCGCCGAACGCGAACCGGTGGGTGATCATGGTGCTGGCCGCGGCCCGGTGGCGCCGGACCAGATCGACCGCCTCGCCGAACACGCCGGCGTTGTTGCGGGAACCGAGCAAGTTGATTTCCTTCCGGCTGAAATCGACCACGGGCAACGACACGTCCTGGCTCGTGATGCCGACCACCACGACCGTCCCCGAGTGCGCGACCAGGTCGACCGCGAGACGGACCAGGGCCGGGAGGCCGGTGGCCTCGATCACGGCGATCGGGCCGTCGGGGCCCGCCCAGCGCTGCACCGCGGCGGCGACGTCCTCGCCGCCCGCGTTGACCGTGACGGTCGCGCCGAGCCTGCGCGCCGTATCGAGCCGGTTGTCCAGCAGGTCGACGGCGAGGACCTCGGCGCCGCGGTCGGCGGCGGCCATCGCCGCGGTCTGCCCGATCGGGCCGGCGCCGAGTATCACCACCTGATCCCCGGCGCCCACGCCGGAGCGGGCGACGGCCTGCAGTCCGATGGAGGTGGGCTCGACCAGGGCGGCCAGATCGGGGGGAAGGTCGCCCACCGGGTAGCAGCTGGACGCCGGCACCACCAGGGACTCGCGCAGCGCGCCGTCGATGTGGGCTCCCGCGACCTCGAGGATCCGGCAGCAGTTCCCGTGACCACGCCGGCAGGCGAGGCACGTGCCGCACGGGCGCAGCGGCTCCACCGCCACGAGGTCACCCGGCCGCAGTCCGCCCGGCTGGTCCGGGCCGAGTTCCGCGACGACCGCGGAGAACTCGTGGCCCTGGATGACCGGGTACCGCACATACGGGTGGTCGCCGTGGAACAAATGGATGTCCGAGCCACACAGCCCGACGACCTGCGTCCGGACCACCACCTCGGCCGGTCCAGGGGAGGCGGCCGGCACGTCACGGAACTCCATGCGGCCCGGCCCGGTGGTTACGGCAGCCTTCATGTCACTCCTTCCCTTGCTCTGCTGCGCCGTGCGCCAAAGAGGCGTGCCCGTCGGTGATCCGGCCGACCAGGGCGGCGAGATCGCCCGGCTGCCCGATGTTCCCGGCCGCGATCAGGAGCGGGATGCCGCCCGCGGCGGCGTCGAGCCGCCACAGCACGACGCCGGGCATGACCGGCCCGGCGACCCGTGCCTGGGCCGCGCCGAGCCCGAACCGGGCCATGACCGCCGAGGTCACGCCGCCTCTGACGATGACCGCGTCGGGGCGAGCCGGGAGCGCGGCCACGACGCCGGCCAGCCGGCGGGCGATCTCGAGCCCGGATGCCTGGCCGACGTCGGCCCGGACCCGCGGCGTAGCCATGATCGCCACCGGTCCCTGCGCCCAGGCCTGCTCCAGCAGGCGGGCCAGCCGGTACTGCTCCCCGGCCGGGTCGCGGCCGAGGGCCTCCAGGTCGGCCAGCGCCGCCCGGCCCGGGTACCGGCGGCTGAGCTCGGCCAGCTGGAGGGTGGAGGCCCGGACGTAGGAGCCCACCACGACCAGCAGCCTGCGGGCCGACGGCGGCGGACAGAACCCGGCAGCGGCCACTCCGGTGAGCAGGGCGGCCAGAGGCGGCGCGCAGCGCACGATGACCTCGCCGTCCTCTTGCCAGGCGAGCCGGACTCCGTCGGCGATCGCGGCCAGGTCGGCGTCGTTCTCGGCGTCGCAGGCCACGACCGCGGGCTCGCCGCCGCGGGCCACCCGGGCCGTCGCCGCGGCGACCGCGGCCGGCCCGCCGTCGCGCAGCTCGGCCAGCCGGAGCACAATGCCGCGCCGTGCGGCGAAGAACCCGCCGGAGCGCCGCTCGGCCCAGCACAGCAGGCCGGAGTCGCCATAGCCGAAATGCGGGTCGCGCGCGTACTCGGTTTCGGCCACGGGAACCCGGCCGTCGGCCGTGACCAGGTAATGCCGGCCGCCGACCGTGACCCGTCCGGCGGACGGCATGGCCGGGGCCAGCAGCAGGGCCGGTGCCGCGTCGCCGGCCAGGCCCTGGTACTCCTCGAGCACGTGGCCGCGCAGCGTGCTGTCGCCGCGGCAGACGAACCGGACTCCCGGCCAGAGCGTCGCCGCGACGTCGGCCACGCGCGCGATCAGGTCGCGGGCCTGGCCCGGCGGCAGCGCCCGGGTGTTGGTGGACACATAGACCGGCTGCGGCGGGTGGTCAGCGAACCAGGATCTGAGGGCAGGCGCCGAGGTGTCGATGAGCACCCGGGCCCCGGCCGCTGCCTGCGTGCCGGTCGGGTCGTCATCGAGCACGACGACGCGTGAGGTCACGTCGGCTCCTCCTGCTTTTCCAGCGCGTTGCGCAGCCGCCTCGCCGCGGCATCCATGTGCGCCTGCATCGCCGCGCCCGCCGCCGCCGGGTTCCGGTTGACGATCGCGTCATAGACCGGGACGTGCTCCAGGTACGACGGGGTGCTCCGCCCGGCGTCGGTGATGACCCGCGTGATCCACACCCGCAGCAGCGACTGGATGTTGGTCAGCACCGCAGACAGCACCGTGTTGCCCGCGGCCTCAGCCACGCGCAGGTGGAATGCGACGTCGTAGCTCACAAAGGTCTCGATATCGCCCTCGGCGGCCTGCATGCCCTGCAGCGCCTCCTGCAGCGCGACCAGATCGGACTCGTCCCGCCTGGCCGCGGCGAGCTGGGCGGTGATGACCTCAAGGTGCTGCCGTGCCTCGACGAGATCAAGAGTGCGCCGCTCGCCCAGCAACAGGCCCCACTCGATGACCTTGGGCAGCAGCTGCGACTCGAGCTGCTTTACGTAGGTTCCGTCGCCCTGGCGGACCTCGATCAGGCCGAGCAGTCCAAGCGACTTCAGCGCCTCTCTGACCACCGAACGGCCGACTCCTAGTTCTTCGGCCAGCCGGCGCTCGGAAGGGAGCCTGGTTCCGGGGCTGATATTGCCGGCCAACAGGTAATCGAGAAGCAACCGGGCCACCTGAGCGGGCAACGGTTCAAAATTCGCGTCCATACGGGGCAGACCTGAGGTCACTGAAATCCTCCGAGACTCGGCGAGTCCATCTCAGCCAACTCGATCAGGGTCCCGCAGGTTTGCCCGGAAAGGAAACAGGATCGGCGTCCTCGTCCTCCGCTGAATACCTCGGTCTTCCCCTCCTCGCCGAGGGCGGAAAGGGTCGCGTCCACGTCGCTCACGGCCAGGCAGACGTGATGCACGCCCTCGCCGGTGCGATCGAAATGCGTTTTGATCGGCCCGGGCCTGACCGGCTCGACGAGCTGGATCGTGGTCGGGACGTCGCGGTCGGAGCCCGACATGTAGACCAGGCGAACGCCGACGGCGGTCACGACCTCGTCGTGCACGACCGCCAGCCCGAACCGTTCGCCGAACCGCGCGGCGGCCTCGTCCGCGTCGGCCACCACGATCCCGACGTGATCGACAAAGCGAGCCGGCTCGGCCGCCCCCGGCAGGTTCATCGGCCCCTGCCGGTGACCAGGCGGCTGGTGAAAGGCGCGGAGGGCACCGGTGCGTAATGGACCCTGCCCAGGTCAGCGGGCACTCTTGCGCGCCATCCGGTGGCTGCGTTCACTCCGTACCAACCTCCTTCCGCTGTCCCCCACGGTGCTCCTGACGGCCGACCGGTCGACCACCGTGGGTCATGGTGTCCGGTTTAAAGCCTTGTTGTCAACTCTTGACAACAGGATTGGTCGACCGGTACACCTACCGGAACAGGCCTGGCCGAATGGGACCGTTTCCGGAACCGCGGTCAGACCCGTGCAGCGGCTCGCCAACGCACTGGCCCGAGGCCGACCGGCCACGTGCGCCCACCTGAACAGCAGAAAGGGGCCGTGCCACCAATGAGAGCGTTGCCAAGACCTTTGCGGTACCGGCGTCCGCGGTACATCCGCCAGCTACTTGTGCTCGCCGCTCTCGCGGGCCTGGTGGCCGCGTGCTCGAGCGGTACGACCTCCTCGGGCTCCTCGGGCGCGAGCCCCAAGGCCACCGCGTCCCAGAGCGGCCAGGCTTCGGCCGACGCCGCCGGGACGGGCAGCATCTCCCTGGTTCCGCAGGCCGATCAGAAGTACTACGGGCAGTGGCAGGGGTTCTCGACGCTGCTGGCCGACCCGTACAAGTCGTGGAACCCGCCCAAGCCGCCGTGGAGCATCTGCTACAACGAGTCCTACCTCGGCAATGCGTGGCGCGAGGAATCCCTGTCGGAATTCAAGAAGCTGCTCGGCGAATTCCAGAAGCTCGGGCTGGCCAAGAGCGGCGCGCCCAATGTCACGAACTCCAACAACAGCACTCCGGTCGAGCTCTCTCAGCTCGACAGCCAGGTAAGCGCCGGATGCCAGGTTATCCTCGTCGACGCCGGCTCGCCCACCGGCCTGTGTTCCGGCCTGAAGAACGCCTTCGAGCACAATGTCCTGGTCGTGATCGAGGACTCGACGGTTTACTGTCCCTACGCCGTCAACGTAACGCTGAATACTTCCTATCAGTCCATCCAGGCCGCGCAGTTCATTGCCAACGCGCTCCACGGCAAGGGCAATGTCGTCCTCGAGGCGGGGATACCGGGAATCAGCCTGACGAACGCCGAGGTCCAGTCGGCGACGAGCGAGTTCAATAAATTCCCCGGCATCCACATCCTGGGCACCATTTCGGGTCAGTGGACTCCGTCCATCGCCAAGTCCGCGATGCTCTCGTTCATCACCACGCACCCGCAGCCGATCAACGGGGTGTGGGACAGCGGCCAGATGGACGTCGCCGCCGAGCAGGCCCTGCAGCAATCCGGGCGGCCGCTGGCCGTGGTCAACAGCTTCAGCTCGGAGTGCAGCTTCATGGCCTTCTGGAAGCAGTACCACCTGAACAGTTCCGGCTTCTCCGGCGGCGGCAGCCCGGCCATGTACGAGGCGTACGAGGTCGCGGTGCGCATGCTGTACGGCGCCAAGCCCGTCGTGAGCACGATCATGTACCCGCTCCCGGCGATCACGGCGGCGAACTTCAGCCAGTACTACAAGCCAAGCATGACGCTGCAGAGCACCTGCTTCGCGAACCCGCCGGACAACCAGGCCGTTCCGAACAGCTTCTTCGACAGCTACTTCACGGGCGGCAGCGCGGTCCCGCACCAGCCGGCCGGATGACGGCGCCGCAGAGGTAACCCAAGCGGGGGTGGAGCGCACCTGGCGAGCGTGCGCTCCACCCCACTCCGCCCGCCGCGGGAAAAGAGCCCCGCCCCGACAAAGAGAAGGCTGGAGCACAGGGAGTGACCAGGAAGCTGCCGGCGGCCCTGCTGAGCGCCATCCCCTTCGCGATCGTTCCCGTGCTCTTCGTGATCAGCGGCCTGGTCATCCCCGACTACATGAGCTGGGGCAGCGTCCGGACGCTGCTGTTGCTCAGCGCCCTGCTCGGGATACCGAGCATCGGCCAGACCGGCGTGATCATGATCGGCGGGATCGACCTGTCGATCCCGGCCATCATCGGGATGGCCGACGTCGCCGTCACCGAGCTGGCCGGCTACGGCCTGCCGTTCTGGCAGACCGCGCTGATCGTCATCGCCGCGTCCGTCGTGATCGGCTTGATCAACGGCGGGCTCTCCCTGGTGCTGAGCGTCCATCCGCTGGTCGTGACGCTGGCCACCGGTTACATCATCCTCGGCGGCGTGCTGGCCTGGACCCACGCCCAGTACACCGGGACCGTGCCGGGCTGGCTGGTGACCTCGTCCTCGGTCGACGGTCACGTCGGTCCGATACCGCTGCCGGGCTCGGTGCTGCTGTGGTTCGTCCTCATCGCGGCCTTTCTCTTCCTCGAGGCGATGACCGTGTGGGGAAAGCGGTTCTACGCCGCGGGCGCCAACCGCCAGGCGGCCCGGCTCGCCCTCGCCCGGCCGGACCGGATCTGGCTGTCCACCTTTGTGGTAAGCGCGCTGTGCGCCGCGATCTGCGGCGTGCTGTACGCGGGGTTCAGCGGCGAGGCCGACGCCAACGTGGGCCAGGCGCTGCTGTTCCAGACCGTCACCGCGGTGGTGGTCGGCGGCACCTCGCTGCTGGGCGGCCGCGGCGGCATCGGGCGCACGGTGGGCGGCGCGCTGATCGTCACCGAGCTCGGCACGCTGCTCATCGGCGTCGGCCTCGGCGCGCCCGTCCAGCAGATCTTCCTGGGCGGGCTGATGGTCGTCCTGGTCGCGCTGTACGGAAGGGAGGCCCATGTCAGCTCCCGGATCTAGCGCCCCATCCGCCGACCTGTCCACCGCCCGCGTGCTGCTGGCCGCGCGCGGGATCGGCAAGAGATTCGGCGCCACCCGCGCGCTGGAGGACTGCGACCTGGAGATCCGCCGCGGCGAGATCCATGCCCTGGTCGGTGAGAACGGCTCGGGGAAGAGCACTCTCATCAAGATCCTCAGCGGCGTGTTCACCCAGGACGCCGGGACGATCGAGTGGCAGGGCGGGCCGGCCGGCTTCCGGCGGCCGCGGCAGGCCCAGCAGGCCGGGGTGGCCACGGTCTTCCAGGAGACGCTCATCGCCGAGGAGATGTCGGTCCGCGACAACATCTTCGCCGGAACGGGCGGCCTGGTCAGGCGCGGGCACAGCCGCGCCGCCGAGGTCTCGACCGCCGCCCGGATCCTGAGCGAGCTGGGGTTCGGCGGCGCCAGCCTGGACCGGCCGCTGTGGCGGCTGCCGCTGAGCCAGCGGCAGATCGTCACGATCGCCCGCGCCCTGGTCCGGCCGTGGCAGCTGCTGATCCTCGACGAGCCGACCTCGGCCCTGGACGTGGAGGAACGCGAGGGGCTTTTCCGCTTCATCAGGAACGTGCGCGACCAGGGCGACGCGGCCGTGCTGCTTGTGTCGCACCGGATGGACGAGATCACCGGCCTGGCCGACCACGCCACGGTCCTGCGCAACGGACGGAGCGTCGGCTCGCTGCCCCGGGAGGAGATCAGCTCCGCGACGCTGGTGCGGCTGATGTCCGATGTCGACACGACGGCCGCGGCGGGCCCCGGAGGGAACGCCAGCTCGCCCCGCCCGGCGCATCCGCAGGCCGGGGACCGGCGCATGGTCGCGGAGAACGTGGTGCTCAGGAACGCGGCCCAGCCGTTCTCGGTGTCGGTCGACGACGGCGAGGTGGTCGGCGTGGCCGGCCTGGCCGGTCACGGCCAGGAGGATTTCCTCGAGGCGGTGGCCGGGCTGCGCCGCCCGCACGGGGGCAGCATCCTGGTCCGCGCCGCCCGCACCCAGTCCTTCACTCCGGTCCGGCGGTTCGGCGAGGCCTTCCGCCTCGGCGTCGCCTACGTGCCGCGGGACCGCAAGCAAGAGGGCCTGTTCATGCCGCTGTCGGTGCTCGACAACCTCGCCCTGCCGGTGCTCCCGCGCTACAGCCGGGCCGGCGTGCTGCAGCGCAAGAAACTCGGCATCGCGGCCATGCGGCTGCTCGAGTCCCTGCAGTTGCGCGGCGGGCAGCTGGATACGCCGATCGCCCGGCTGAGCGGCGGGAACCAGCAGAAGGTCCTTCTCGGCCGCTGGCTCGCGGCCGAGCCGCGGCTGCTGGTGCTCAACGACCCGATGCGCGGCGTGGACCTCGGGGTGAAGCGGCAGTTCTACGAGCTGCTGCGGCGGCTGAGTGAGCAGGGGATGGCGGTGCTCCTGCTGTCCACCGAGCTCGAGGAGCTGGTCGCGGTCGCGCACCGGGTCGTGGTGTTCCACGAGCACACGGTGTCGGCGGTGGTCCCGGGCAACGCGGATGCCCGCGCGTCCATACTCACGGCGATGTTTGGGAGATCAGGAAGCGATGCTTAGCGTCGATCGGCCGGCCGCGGCCGGCGCGGAAGAGGCGGCGGCGCGGCTGCGGGCTCCCCTCGGGCGCACGTCCTATGCCTGGCCCGCGCTGATAGCCACGGTGCTGCTGGTCATCACGACCGAGATCGTCAACCCCGGCTTCCTGGCCGCCAGCAACCTCGGCCCGGTCGCGGTCGTGCTGGCCCCGTTCATCCTCATCTCCATGGCCCAGGCGCTGCCGATCGTGTCCGGGCACGGCGGCCTCGACCTGTCGGTCGGCCCGCTGGCCGGGTTCGTGACCGTGCTCGTCGCCGCCACCCTGGAGCCCGCGCACGTGACGAACGTGGTCGCGGTGCTGGCGATCATCCTCGGCACCGGCATCGGCGTCGGCGCCGTGAACGGCCTGCTCGTCAGCTACGTGCGGATACCGCCGGTGATCGTGACCCTGGGCAGCTACCTCGTGCTCTCCGGGCTGGCCACCCAGCTGCTGCCCAGTCCCGGGGGATCGGTGCCCTCGTGGCTGAGCGGGCTGGCGGGCACCGCGGCGGGCATCCCGCTGATGATCATTCCGATCGCGGTCGTCATCGCGTTCTGGCTCTGGCTGAAATCCACCTCGTTCCTGCGGAACCTGCTGGTCACGGGCGGGGACGAGCGCTGTGCGTTCAGCGCCGGGGTCAACGTGGAACTGCTGCGCGTCTGCGTGTACGTGCTTTCAGGCCTGATCGCGGTGGTGGCGGGCATCGCGCTGGCCGCCAGCCTCGGCTCGGGTGACGCCACCGTCGGGGCCAATTACTCACTGATCTCGTTCGCGGGCGCGGCGCTCGGCGGCATCAGCCTGGCCGGCGGCCGGGGCGGCATGCTCGGCGCCGCCGCCGGAGGATGCATCCTGTTCCTGGTGCAGAACCTGCTGACGCTGGCCAACGTGTCGGTGTTCCAGCAGCAGATCGCCGAGGGCCTGCTGCTCGTCTTCGCCCTGGTCGCCAACAGCATGGGGCTGAAGCTGCGGCTGCGCCGACGCGACGACTAGCTCAGCAGGCGGATCGGCTGGCCGTCGAGGAACGCCCGGATGTCCTCGACCGCGTCGCCGTAGAAGACCCGGTACGCGCTGGCCGACACGTAGCCGATGTGCGGCGTGAGCACGGTCCGCGGCGTGCTGCGCAGCGGGTGGTCCGGCGGCAGCGGCTCGGCGTCGAACACGTCGAGACCCGCGCCGCCGATGCGGCCCGAGCGCAGCGCGTCGACCAGCGCCGCCTCGTCGACGATCGGGCCCCGCGAGGTGTTGACCAGCAACGCGGTCGGCTTGAGCAGCGCCAGGTCGGCCGCGCCGATCAGCCCGGTGGTGCGCCCGCTGAGCTTGAGGTGAATGGTGACCACGTCCGCCTCGCGCAGCAGCGTTTCCTTGGTCACCGGCTCGGCGCCGGCCGCGGCCGCCACCTCCGGGTCGAGGTTCTGGCTCCAGGCGATCACCCGCATGCCGAACGCCAGCCCGACCCGGGCCACCCGGTGGCCCAGGTGCCCCAGGCCGATCACGCCCAGGGTGGCTCCGGCCAGGTCGGTGCCGACGGTCAGCCCCCAGGACCCGGCCCGGATCCCGGCGTCCTCCTCGGCAACGTGCCGCGTCAGACCGAGGATCAGCGCCCAGGTCAGCTCGGCCGGCGGCTCGCCGCGGCCCCCGGTCCCGCACACCGTGATCCCTCGCTCGCCGGCGGCGGCCAGGTCGATGTGGCCGGCGCTCATCCCGGTGCTGACCAGCAGCCGCAGCCGCGGCAGCCGCTCCAGCACCGCGCGCGGGAAGCGGGTGCGCTCGCGCATCGCCACGATCACGTCGAACGGCGCCAGCCGCTCGATCAGCGCGCCGGCCTGCGCCACGTGGTCGGTGAACACCGTGACGTCGGCCTCGCCCAGTTCGGACCACGGCCCGAACGCCCGCGCCGCGTCCTGGTAATCGTCGAGCACGGCGACCGTTACCGCATTTGTTTCTTTAACGCCCACGTCCCCTCCCAGCTGGTCACCGATCCGGCGGGACATAGCGGTCCAGCAGATCGTTGCGGAACTTGCCGGCCGGGTCGTAACGGCCGGTCAGCCGGCGAAAATCGTCCAGCCGCGGGTACAGGTCGCGGAGGGTTCGCGGCGCCGTGACGAACAGCTTCCCCCAGTGCGGCCGGGCGTGCAGTGGCGCGAGGCCCTGCTCGACCCTGGCCAGGACCGGCTCGACCGCCGGCCAGTCGTCGATCCAGGTGAAGTGGAACGCCACGGTGTCGCGCCGGTAGCCGGGGCTCAGCCAGAGCGCGTCGGGGGCGACCGTGCGGATCTCGGTGATCTGCACCACCGGGGCCAGCATCGGGGCGATCGAGCTCAGCGCGTCCAGTGCGTCGGCCGCGGCCGCCCGCGGCAGCAGGTACTCGGACTGCAGCTCGTCGCCGTTGCTCGGGGTGAACTCCGGCCGGAAGTGCGGCAGCCGCTCATGCCAGGGTCCGGGGACGCCCAGCTGCTCGGTGCAGTGCGCGGGCGGCATGCCCGGCACCGGGTGCCGCGGGCCGTCGGCCAGCCGGCCGTCCATCCACCGCGGCCGCGCCGTCCACCCGTCCGTGGCGTCGGCCCGCCGTTTCAGCCAGGCCTGGCGGATCCGCGGGGCGCGCCAGTCGGTGAACAGGCTCACGCTGTACGCGCTGGCCATGATCTCCTCGAAGTGCCGGGCCACCTGCTCCAACGGCAGGTTCTCGTACACGTACTGCCGGATGTAGAAGGCGGGCACCGTGTCGAGGGTCAGCCGGGTGACGATGCCGAGGGCACCGAGCCCGACCACGATCCCGGGGAACTCGGCCCGGTCCCGGTCGCGGCTCACGGTCACGAGGTCCCCGTCCGCGGTCACCATCTGTACCGCCGACACCGCCGTGGCCAGGTTCCCGATGCCGTCGCCGGACCCGTGCGTCGCGGTCGCGCACGCCCCCGCGACCGATATGTGCGGCAGCGACGCCATGTTGCGCAGGGCGCGTCCGGCCCGGTGCAGCGCCGCCGCGACCTCCGCGAAGGTCAACCCGGCGCCGACCGTCACGCATGCGTCCGCCGCGTCGATCTCGATCAGCCGCGGCAGGCCGGCCACGCTGACCTGGTTGCCCGGGCTGTCGGCCAGGCGGTTGAACGAATGGCCGGTGCCCAGGGCCCGCACCCGGTCGCTGCGGGCCACGAGCTGTTGCAGCTCGGCGAGCGACGAAGGTTCGTGGCAGTGCCGGGCGCCAAACGTCACGTTGCCGGCCCAGTTCGTTCTCGTCCCGGTCATCCGCCCGCAGTCTAACCAGTCACGACTCGGCATCGATGCCCGGATTGCGGGTGCATCACCGGGCCTGCGGGGTAATGCGTGTCACCATGGTTGCCATGGCGAACGCGGCCCCCCTGCTGCCCGGCGACCCCCGCTGGCTGGGCGCCTACCAGCTGGTCGGGCGCATCGGGCACGGCGGCCAGGGTACCGTGTTCCTCGCGCGGGGGCCGGGCGGCGGGCCGGTCGCGGTCAAGTTGCTGCGCGCCGAGTGGACGAGAGAGCCCGCGGCGCGGGCCCGGTTCGCGCGGGAGGTCGCGGCCGCGAGCAAGATCGCCCCGTTCTGCACCGCCCGCATCCTCGATTCCCGCCTCGACGGCGACGAGCCGTTCGTGGTCAGCGAGTTCATCGACGGCCCGTCCCTGCACGAGGTGGTCACGAACGACGGCCCGCTCAGCGGCCAGCCACTGCACCGGCTCGCGGTCGGGACCGCGACCGCGCTGTCCGCGATTCACCAGGCGGGAGTGATCCACCGGGACTTCAAGCCGGGCAACGTGCTGATGGCCCCGGACGGCCCGCGGGTGATCGACTTCGGGATCGCCCGCTCGATGGACACCACGACCACCGTCACCAGCCAGCTGTTCGGAACGCCGGGCTACATGGCGCCCGAGGTGGTGCGCGGCCACCCGGCCGGCCCGCCCGCCGACGTGTTCGCCTGGGCGGCGACGATCACGTTCGCGGCCACCGGGACGCCGCCGTTCCACGCCCCGAACGTGGCCGCGATCGTGCACCAGCTCACCTCGGGCGAGCCGGATCTCGGCACGCTGGCCGAGCCGCTGCGCGCCGTCGTGGCCGAGTGCCTGGTCAAGGAGCCCGAGGCCCGCCCGACCGCGGTCGACCTGATCATGCGCCTGGTTCAGCTCTCCGCCCAGGCCGGGGCGGTCCCGCCGGTCGCCACGGGCCAGGCCGGCCCAGGGGTGACCACACGCGCCCCGGTGCGGGGCGTAATGACACTTGGTATGGGTGGGCCGGGCGGCGTGATGTCCCCGCCGCGGCCGCAGGCGCCGCCGGTCTTCGGTCCGGGGCCCGCGCCGGAGGGAAACGGCTGGCGGCCGCGGCCCGGTCCCGGGCCTGCGCCGCGGCCCAGGTCGGGCGGGCCCGGGTGCGCCGGGTGGGTGATCGTCGTCGCCGGCGTGGTCGCGCTCGGGATCGTGGGCGGCCTGCTGCTGCCCCTGCTGTTCGCGGCGAAGGCGCCCGGGCACGCACCGGGATCGCCGGTGACCGCGGCGCCCGGCCCCGGGCAGCACGGCGCCCGGGGCCACGGCACCGGCCCGCCCGCGCCGCGGCCGGCCGCGTCGGCCGCCACGTCATCGGCGCCGCCGGCGCTCCCGGCGAACGCGATCCCGCTCCGGTTCGCCGGGACCTGGCGGGGCCGGGCCGATCAGCCCCAAGGGACCGTGCCGCACTGGTCCGCGGTCCTGAAGCTGCCCTTCGGGGCGAGCGCGGGCACGTTCACGATCACGTCGATGCCCTGCTTCGCGACGGTGACCGTGGCCAAGGTGACCAAGACCGTGCTGGTGCTGCGGGAGACCGTCGGCCCCGGCTCGGCCAGCAACTGCGCCCCCGCCGGCGTCATCAGCCTCGACCGCGCCGGCCTCAACCGGGCCGTCCTGCACTGGCAGGACGCGGGCGATCAGGCCAACACCGCGAGCGGGACGTTCGTCCGCTGAATCACGCCGGCCGCTGCGTCATCCGTCAGCGGGCGCGACCACCAGGCGCCGGGTCGTGTCCAGTGTCGCGATCACGA
>Ga0335073_10001526_pt1 | contig 31079 bp, 26 predicted proteins | sample Lox_Sample_22_FD_207093 | JGI IMG/M metagenome (GOLD analysis project Ga0335073, IMG submission 207093) | Soil microbial communities from Loxahatchee National Wildlife Refuge, Florida, United States - Lox_Sample_2.2 | ecosystem: Environmental > Terrestrial > Soil > Wetlands | place: USA... | reverse complement strand
GCGGAACGGGTAAGAGCCACCTGGCGCAAGCCATCGCTCAGGCGGTCATCCTGCAAGGCTACCGTGTGTTGTATCGCGAAACCCACGTCCTTCTCGATGAGCTGGCCGAAGCCGTTGCTGAGGGCACACGCAAAGAATACATGGAATCGGTGGCGACCGTTCCGCTGCTCATCATCGATGATTTTGGAATGCGCAAACTTCCGCACACGGCCGCCGAGGATCTTCTGGAAATCATCATGCGCCGCTACGAACGCTTCAGCACGCTGCTTACATCCAACCGCCCAGTTGACGACTGGGGCAAACTGCTCGGCGATGTCGCCGCGGTGAGTGCGATGCTCGATCGATTGCTGCATCACGGGCATGTGCTCAAGTGTGGTCCACGGAGTTGGCGCACAAAATCGGCCGCGACGGCGTCATAGATAGAGTGGCTCGCTAGTCCCACCAGAGCGCATAGGTCTTGACAGCTGGTTCAAAGTCTGGCGCTTGGTAGGGCCTTCCACGGGCAAAGCCTTCTTCAATAGCGTCGGGCCGAAGTGCTGCAGCCCAATGCGATACTTCGTCATGTGTAGCGTCGGTGAAAATGTAGACGCGATCAGAGAAAGGCCACGTCTCCGGCTCCTCCGGCACCACCTCATTAATCTCCACGAGAACGGCTTTCACGTTCGCGAGTGCCCTAATCTCCTTCAGTTTCTCGTAGAACAAGCGAGGGCCGAGAAGTGGCGACAAATTACATCCAATCGAGCCGAAATCATCGTTGCCCGAAAAAAACTCTTCAAGTGTCACCAAAGGCAAAGGAGCATCGGGTTGCGGCATGCCGTACTCTTTGATTCGCTCAATCAGCCTTAGCCGGCTTTCGCTATTCATGCCTATCCTCACCGATCCGCTGATCGGTATCAGAAACACGCCCAGCTTGGGGACTCTGTCCCCAAACCCCTGGGATTTATCGCTTTCGCGCCAGAATGTTGCAGGTGGGGCGGCTTGCGCCGCCCGTTTCATTCCGGCCGCTGGGTCGGCGCTCGGGTCGCATCCCTGCGTGGCCCTATCCTCCGCCCAGGTGAGGTTAGTATAAATCCGACAGGCTGCACTTGCCAAAAAAGGATTTGCCCGAACGACCTCCTGCAGGTTATAAATATTCTTGTCCTGGTTCCGCTCCGTTGGCCGGTTTTGAAGTGTCCATCGATGGCCGGTTTTCAGACGTCCACCGAGGACGAAGGGTCCCACCAACTGAAGCCGACAGACTGGGAAGCCTTATCCATATTGCGCTTGGTTTTTGTGTATACCTGCGTGAACGAGATGACGACCTCGTCCGTTGCTCCTCGAAGGGACTCGGCAAGTCGGGCGAAGTTCTCAACGTGGAAATCGTGCGTCGTCATCGACGTTGAGACAATTGGATCGTATCGCCAAACCAGAACACGAGGGCCAAACTCCGATCGAATCAGTTTCGCATTGTCGATCGAGCGCTTCGCATCCACCACTGACGTTTCAAGGATACGCGGATAGTTGTTAATCGTATGCTGGATGATGAACGGGAATTTCAAATCACGCACGGTTCGCAAGTGGGACAGAAACGGCGCGATGTTTTTTGTCCAGAAAACGATTCCGTCCACATCTTCACGTCGCAGCGAATTTCATAGACTTGGCGGCCGTACGGGTTCACGACTTTGCACAATCCCGCCCTGAGGCGATTCAAGAACCAGTCGCCGTAAAATGTCGGAATGTCCGTCTTGTAGCTCGCTGAGATGATCATTGTTGCGACCTCCCTTTCAGCCCTTGCGGAAAACGCGCCACGCCAGTTGACCGGTCAGCCTCGAATGTCTGCCAAACTTTTCCGCGTACACACCGAGTTCGCTTCGTCGTTCCCCGACGTCGTAAATTCTACGATCTCCTTCATCGCCGAGCAACAGTTCGAAATTCTGCTCCGCGGCAACTTCTTGAACCCAGCCATAAAATCGATGATCATTATTATCGTTCATCAGCAGAATCGCGCCGCGCCTAGCCTGCGATAAAGCGTACGCCAAATATTCGCGACTGCGTTCACCAAGGTGCGTGATTTCCGACGCGAAAAAATTAAGGGTGAAGATGTCAGCCTTTTTGAAGTTGTTCGGGGCGTCCCACGTACCTCGATCTGCAACATTGTGAATGACGTAATCGGTGTGCAGCGCGCATTGAAGATCCAGCGTATATGCGAGATCTGACCACGTCGATTTCCACTGGAGGCAACCATCGACAATTTCACAGAAAAGAGCTTTTGTCTTGTCAGTTGCCGCGATGTATTTCAGGACACCTACTAAGTCACTACCCGGGCCGCCTCCTAAGCATGTCATTCGGACACGCGGCGCGTCGAAAACGGCTCTCGCCTCCTGCGATGCTATTATCAGCTCGTACACCCAGTGTGCGTGTGCAGGAACGTAAGAGTAGACTAGGCAAATCGAGTTACCGGATCAGCAAAATCGGGACCGCCAGCCGCCAGGAGTTCACGGTTGTAGCGAGCAGACATCGCCTCCAAAGCCCTCTTGATTGCGGCATCACGCTCAGCCGCATCACCGGGAATTTCGTCGTAAGTTGCGTCTAAAACCTTCAAAACCACCTGAAAACATTTCATCCGTAAAATGCTCCCGCTGCAAATATTTTATCAATTGCGAATATTTTAATCAGCCTCAGGCGAAAAGGAAATCCGTGAAGTAAAGCCATTTTTGGCTGCGGTAAAGTCGATTTCGCACGACCACGAAGCGGTAACCGTGGAAGTCTGGAATATGGATGATTGGTCTAATGTCTCCGGCGGCGGCAACTCGGGCTTGTTCCTCGCGCTGATGTTCCTCCATTTGCGGCAAGATGTGTGCGGGAATGCGCGGAGGTTGGGGTTGCGGAATCAGGGGCACGCTTGCCGTTCCCCAATGGCAGTTTCTTGAACTTCCTCCCGTTACCGCACGGGCAGAGGTCATTGCGCCCGACTTTCATACGTCTTGATGCTAGCACAGATTGACCACTTGGGCGAAGAAACGGCAAATAGTCGCCCGGGCGTTGTCAGTCGCGCCGACCTGATCGTTACAAAAATGGTTACAATCGATAAAGATGAAAAGGCCATGATAGACGTTACGGCCTAGTTAACTCATTTATTTTCTATGGTGCGGAGAGGGGGACTTGAACCCCCACGAGATTGCTCCCGCTAGCACCTCAAGCTAGTGCGTCTGCCAATTCCGCCACCTCCGCAGGTAGCTAAACCAACAACTTACGAGGGCTGATTCCTGCCCGCTCTCGAGAGTCGCCTTAATTGCCTCGTCGCGCGCCCGATGAGTCCCGATCGTTCCCGCCGCTTAACCAGGTTATGCCCATTCATGATTATTGTACCTGTCGAACACGCTTCGCGTCTTCCATCCACCATAGGAGCTTCGAAGGTTTATCGCGGCAGCGGACGCACGACAATTTTCAAAGCGTTTCATTCACTTCGGTTGATCCTTCGACCACCACAGCTCGCCCAGTTTTTTCTCCACCGGCCACACCTGGTCGAGCGTATCCGCCTTCCACAGATCGCCCCCCTTCATCACATAGCGAATCGTGTTGGTGTTGCGGATATTTTCGAGCGGATCCTTGTTCAGCACCAGCAAATCGGCGAGTTTCCCCACTTCAATCGAACCGAGGTCCTGATCGTAGCCGATGGCCCGCGCGCCGTAAATCGTCGCCGAACGCAGCACCTCAAAAGGCGTCATCCCGCCCGACGCCAGCGCCCACATCTCCCAATGATCCTGGATTCCCTGCAACTGCCCGTGCCCACCGACCACCACCAGTCCGCCCGCGCGCACAATTTTTGCCGCCTGCGCGGCGAGTTTCGGGAAAACCTGCTCATCGTAGGTGAACCACGGCCGGCGGCGCGCGCGCTCATCTAAAATGTCGTGCGGGATGAAGCGGCGCAGCTTGGGATCGTCGTGAACGTTGGTCGTTTCGTAGAAATAATTTTCCGCCCATGGACCGCCATAGGCCACCAGCAGCGTCGGTGTTTCCGAAATTCCCGACTGCGCGAACATCTGCACCACATCCTTATATAGCGGCACGATCGGCAGCGCGTGTTCGTTGCCGGAAAATCCGTCGATCACGTGCGTCAGATCCAGCTTCAGGTCGAGCGCGCCTTCGGTGGTCGGCATGATCCCGTTTTCCTTGCACGCCATCACCATCCACTGCCGCTGCTGGCGATTGCCCACCACATACGATTTCACCGTATTGGTCCGGTAATATTTCTTGTACCGCGCCACCACGTTGCGGGCGTCCTCGAGGCTCTGAAAATCGGTGTTCGAAAAAATTCCCGGACCCGTATTGAACGCCCGCGGTCCCAGCACTTCGCCCATATCGATCAAATCTTCATAAGCGAAAACGTCGTTGGTCGAAGTCTGCGGATCGCGCCCGCTGGTGACGCCATAAGCGAGGTTGGCCATGAACGCCCAGCTCTGCGGATCGAGCACGCCGCGCGGAATTTCGATCCAGTGCGCGTGAACGTCCACGATGCCGGGCATGATCGTAGTGCCCTTCACGTCCATGATGCGCGCGCCGGAGGGGATCGCCACCGCGCCGCGCTGGCCCACCGCGGCAATACGATTATCGGTCACCACGATATCGCCGTCGGTGATAATCTCGTCGCCTTTCATGGTGATGATCTTCGCGCCGCGCAGCACGATGGTTCCAGCCGGCTTGCGCCGCGGCTGCTCGATATCGACCGCGATCTCTTCGGCCAGCGATCTCTTCTCCGGTTGATCCGGCTGCGCGTCGAACGTCACGCTGGCCAGCGGCTGCCTGAAGAAACTCGATCCGAGCGCCCAGGTCATCGTTTTTCCGCCGTCGGCCCATTGAAAATCGTCCGCGCCGATGTCGGTCAGCCGCTTCACGGGAACCGGCGGAGTGCTGACGTTCACGGTCGGCGTCTCGCCCGCCGCGGCCGGCATGTCGATCAGGTACAACTCATCGGTCACCTTGGCCAGCGCGTGTTTCCCGTCGGGCGAAATACGAACGTCCTCGGCCGGCGCGGGTTCGGCTCCGCGGCTCTTGCCCACCACTTTCAAAATCGTCCGCCGATCCGTGCCGTCCCAGCGGAAACTTTGCAATCCCTGGTTCGAATAAACGTAGATCCGATCCGGATCGGTGGTGAAATGCGGACGGCCCGTGCCGCGCGCCGGAACCACCAGCTTCGCTTCGCCGCCCGCAGCCGGAACCCAGATCACATCCATCCCCAGCCCCGACTGCTGAAACGTATTGGTGCCGTGCAGCCGCGCCTGCCGCGGCTGGCGCAGCGCGACGATCTTTTGCGAATCGGGCGACCACGCCGGATCGCGATAAAACGCGGGAATGCTGGTCAACTTCAACGGCGCGCCGGAGCCGTCCGCGCGAATTTTCCAGATGTCGCCGCCGTTGTCGGCCCAGGTGACGTAAGTGATCCACTGGCCGTCGGGCGACCACGCCGGTTCGAATTCGAGCGCGTTCGAATGCGTCAGCCGCCCGGCCTTGCCGCCGGGCACGTCCATTTTATAAAGGTGCATCAGCGACGAAAAAACGATCTGACGACCGTCCGGCGATTCGTTGGGCGTCTGAATCAGGCGCGCCTTCACCGGCCCGTCCTCCACCCGCGATGCGAATTTCAAACGCGGCCCCAGGTCCTGCGAAACTTTGGCGCTGAAGGGAATGATCGCATCTTCACCGGTCGAAACCTGCACGCGATGAATTTTCCCGCCGTAGGAAACAATGATGTCTTTGGAATCCGGCGTAAAGGCGTAGCCAGGCAGCACGTCGCGCGAAGCCACCGATTCCTGATCGTCGCGCTGCACCGGATATTTCAGCCAGCGCTCTTCGCCGCTTTCGAGATCGCGCACGCGGAGCCCGGTCTGCGCATCCTGCCGCGTACCGAACACCAGCAGTTTTCCATCGGGAGAAAGCTCCGGCCGAAACGCCGAACCGGGGGCGTCGGTGATCACGTCTTCGTCGCCGGTGGTCCGGTCGCGCCGCACGATCTGCCACAACGGGAAGGTCACGTTGTAGCTGAAATTCCCGTTGCGCCGCGCATAGTAAAAATATTTTCCGTCCGGCGACGCGACCACGCCCTCCGCGCGATGCTGCTGAGCGCGCGGCGTATCGGGCTTGGGCTCGGCCTTGGTCACCTGAACGCCGCTGCCGCCCTGAATGTTGTACATCCAGATTTCGTGCGTGGCCACGGCTTCGCGTTTTCGCGAAACCAGGATGTAGTCGCCGTCCGGTGTCCACGATGGCGATTGAAAGTCGCCTTCGTGGTCCTTGCTCAACGCCTTCGCGTCGCTCCCGTCGAGATTGGAGACCCACAGATTTTCCGACCCGCTGCGGTCGCTGATGAAGGCCAGGCGCTTGCCGTCCGGCGAAACCGAGGGCTGCGAATCGAAGGCCATCCCACTGGTGACCGGCTGCGCTTCGCCGCCGCTGACCGGCAGGGAATAAAGATCGCCGAGCAGCTCAAAAATAATGGTCTTTCCATCCGGCGTGAGCGACAGCGATAGCCACGTTGCTTCGTCGGTGGTGAATTCGATTTTGCGGTCGGGCTTAAGCGGTAACCCCGGCTTTTTCTCCGCGGGTTTCTGGTCCTGGCCGAAAAGCGAGAGCGCGGTAAGACAAATCAGCAGACGGCAAATCATCTGCGGATTTTACCAAAACGTTACGAGCTCTTGAAAAAGTGCACGACTTTCTTGCCCGCGTCTTCCGTGTAATAAACCGTGACTTTGCCCGCCTTCTCCGTGCCGCGAGCCGTATCGGCGCCGGTTTCTCTCGCCAGGCGATCGGTGAAATGGAACGTCTGCACGGTTCCGTCCGCGGTTTTGATGCTGATCGTCTTGGCGGCGCGATCGACGTGCTGTCCGGTTCCTTCCATCACGTGCAGCCCGTCGTGGCCGATGCGATCAAACTCCATGCCGGTCTTGTCGATACCCCGCGCGGTGTAGTGCACCACCACGTCGTCGCCGTCTTTCAGGCCGTTGAACACATCCACGGTTCCGTGGCCGACGGCGGCGGCGCCATGAACCACGGCATGCGCGGCGACGTGAAACGTCTGTTCGGCCCCATCCGCGGTCTTTACCACCACGGTCTTGGTCCCGCGGTCGACCGCCTTCACCGTCCCGGCGACCGCGCTCGCCACATCCTGCGCCGCGGACAGCGATAAACAGAACATCCCCAGAATGCAAAACAGTTTCATAAATCGATCTCCGCTTAATTGTAACGTCCCGAGACAGCAACGGCCATCGCGGAAAGTTGGTAGAAAGTCTGTTTGGTGGGGCAGGCTCCCAGCCTGCTGGTGAGGCGGGCTCTAAGCCCGCCTGGCCGGCTCAAGAAGAGGCGGGCGGCAGATCAGAGGATTGCTTGGCTTCCTTGCGCGCATGCTCAAACAGGAAGTTCAGCGTTTTTTCGGTGCGGATATGCCCCGCGATGCGGCCGATCGCGCCGTCTTTCTGCAATTTCGCGCGGGTCATCGCCACCGCTTCCCGCTGCTGCCGCGCGATGCGTTGCACTTCGCGGTCGACTTCTTCCTGGGTCGCGTTGATGGCCTCGCGCTCCCCGATTTTATCCAGCAGCAGCGACGCCTTCACGTCGCGCTCGGCTTTCTCCTTTTGCGTTTCGCGGACCTTCGCCCAGTCGAGCTTGATGGTCTTCGGATCGATGCCCTGCGCCGCCAGCGTGCGCAGTTGATTTTCCACGTTGATCTCGATCTGCCGGTCGATATAGGCCTGCGGCACGCAGAAATCGTGCGCCTCCACCAGTTTGTTGAGCAGCTGCTCTTTGGCTTCTTCCTGCGCCTTGTGCTCGCGCTCCTGCTCGATGGCCGTACGAATGGCGTTCTTCAATTCCTCGAGCGTCTGATAATCGCCCAGGTCCTTGGCGAATTCGTCGTTCAATTCCGGCAGTTCCCTGCGCCGCACGGCTTTCACCGTGGCGCGAAACTTCACGGTTTTCCCGGCCAGCGTTTTGCGCTCATAATCCTCGGGATAAGCCACTTCAAATTCGCGCGCTTCCTCGGGTGCGGCGCCGCGCAGATTTTCGCTGAACGCCGCCAGCGTCGCTTCATCGCCGATCTTCAGGCTAATCTCGTCCTGCTGGACTTTCTCCGCTAATCCCGACAGGCTTTCGAGCGACACCAGCGCGTAATCGCCGTCCGCGAGCGGACGCGGCTCTTCGTTCACGAACTCGGCTTTCTGCTGCCGCAACGCTTCTACCCGCTCATTCACGTCTTCCTCGGTGACTTGCGGTTGATCGTAGGTCACCAGGATGTCGCGATACTCGCCCAGCTCGAATTCCGGCGCGACCTCGAATTCGGCTTTGAACTTCAACGGCTCCCCGGCGTGGAAATGAACGTCGCTCACATCCGGCCGGCCGACCACTTTCAGGTGATCCTTATCGACCGCGGCCTGAAAAAAGCGCGGCACCAGTTTTTCGATCACATCCTGGCGAATATCGCCGGCAAATCGCGTTTTTACGATGGACAACGGCGCATGACCGGGACGGAACCCGGGCAGCCGGACTTTTTTTTGAATGTCGGCGACAACGCGCTCGGTTTCCTTTTCCACCTCCGCCACCGGGACGGTAATTTCCAAGGAATGCTTGCAGCCTTCAACTAACGCCATCTATCTCCTAAATTAGCAGCCCGCAAAACCGATGCGCGCGTCCCTCGGCGGGTTCGGAGGGTGCTGAAACACTCGAATCCCCCCTCCCTGACGGTCGCAGCCCGGTGCGCTGCTGTGGATCACCATGGTCGGCGCCGAACTGCGTGCGCCCGCAAGCGGATGTCCGCGCGCTTCCATCTGGCTTTCTACGTTCGCGCAGCCGCAACCGGCATGGCGGCGTCCTTGAGCGCCGCGGCTTTGTCCGTCGCTTCCCAGCTAAAGCTATCCTCGCTGCGTCCGAAATGCCCGAACGACGCCGTCTTGCGGTAAATCGGCCGGCGCAGCTTCAAATGCTCGATCATGCCTTTGGGCGTGAGCGGGAAGTGCAGGCGGATCAGCTCCACAATTCTTTCGTCTTCGACCGTGCCGGTGCCGAAGCTGTTGACCATCACCGAAACCGGCTCGGCCACGCCGATCGCATAAGCGAGCTGCACTTCCACGCGCCGCGCCAGACCGGCCGCGACGATATTCTTGGCAATATAGCGCGCCATGTAGCACGCCGAACGGTCCACCTTGGTCGGATCCTTGCCCGAAAACGCGCCGCCGCCGTGCCGGCCCATGCCGCCGTAGGTGTCCACAATAATTTTGCGCCCGGTCAGCCCCGTGTCGCCGTGCGGTCCGCCGATCACGAAACGTCCGGTCGGATTGATGTGATACTTGGTCGCCGAATCGATCATGTTTTTCGGCAGCACCGGATCGATGATGTGCTTCTTCACTTCCGCGCGCAGCGTTTCGGTGGAAACATGGTCGTCATGCTGGGTCGAAACCACCACCGCGTCGATGCGCGCCGGCCGTCCATCGATGTATTCGATACTCACCTGGCTTTTTCCGTCGGGCCGCAGGAAATTGAGCGTTCCCGCGCGCCGCACTTCGCTCAATTGCCGCACCAGCTTGTGCGCCAGCATGATCGGCATGGGCATCAGCTCCGGCGTCTCATCGCAGGCGAAGCCGAACATCAAACCCTGATCGCCCGCGCCGCCGGTATCGACTCCCATGGCGATATCGGGCGACTGGCTCTGAATCGTATTCAGCACGCCGCAGGTTTTCGAATCGAAACCCATTTCCGCGTCGGTGTAGCCGATCTCATGAATCACGCTGCGCGCCAGCTTCGGCACGTCGACGTAAGTTTTGGTGGTGATTTCACCGGAAACCACGCAAATTCCGGTGGTGACCAGAACCTCGCAGGCCACGCGCCCGGTGGGGTCGTCGGCCATGACGGCGTCGAGAACGGCGTCCGAAATCTGGTCCGCCATCTTGTCCGGATGACCCTCGGTCACCGATTCGGACGTGAAAATATGTCGCATACGATCTGCCACGGCGCACTTCCTCCAAATGCTGGATGTAGTCTATAGGAAAGCAAAAACTGTATTGTAACACGCGAATCCGTGGCCGCCGGCCTCGTGCTACACCGCTTCCAGCGCCTGCTCGAAATCGGCCAGCAGGTCGCGCCAGTCTTCGATGCCGATGGAGATTCGCACCAGGCCGTCGGTAACGCCCGCCTGCGCGAACTGCTCCTCGCTGAAGCCGGAGTGCGTGGTGGTTTTAGGATGGCACACCAGCGTCTCCACGCCGCCGAGCGAAACCGCGTTGCGCGCCAGCTTCAGATTTCTCAAAAATTCGAACGCTGCCGGCTTGCCGCCGCGCAAATCGAGCGAAAACATCGCGCCCGGAAAATCGCACTGCGATTCGTAAATGCGGCGCTGCTCGGGATCTTGGGACAGCGTCGGATACAGGACTTTTTTGATTTTCGGATTGGAATGGAGCTGCTCCGCGATGCGCTGCGCGTTTTTGCTCTGGCGGTTCATGCGCAGGCTGACGGTGGGCAGGCGGGTATCGAGAATCCAGCATTCATCGGGCTGCAAAATGTTGCCGAACAGGTTGCGCAGGGAACGGATTTTCCCCACCAGCGCGCGATCGCGAGCCAGCGCCACTCCGCCGATCAGATCGCTGAAGCCGGAAAGATATTTGGTCGCCGAATACAGCACCAGGTCCGCGCCCAATTCGAGCGGATGCTGAAACGCCGGTCCCAGCATGGTGTTATCCACCATGACGATCGGCTTGTCCCGGTTGATTCCCGCGGCCGTTTCCACCGCGCGGCGAATGTCGGTCATGATCACCGTCGGATTCGCCGGCGTCTCGATCAACACCACCCGCAGATTCGCCGCGCTGCGAATCGCGCCGTCGATTTCGGCGGCGTTCCCCGCGCTCCCGGCGATGCCGGTGACGCCCCACGCGCGCAGAAAACTTTCAATCAGTTTCTGCGTGCCTCCGTAGATCGGTACCGTGTACACAATGCTGTCGCCCGGATGCAGAAACGTAAACAGCGCGGTCATGATCGCGGCCATCCCGGAGTTGAAAACCAGCGCCGCCTGCGCCCCGGCTTCGAGCGGCACGATCTGGTCTTCCAGAATTTCCGCGTTGGGATGATTGAAGCGCGAATAGACCAGGTCGACGTGCTCGCCCGGCTCGGGCGTGGCGCGTCCGGCCATCAGGTCGAACGCCCGTTCGGCGGCTTCGGGGCTTGAAAAAACGTAGGTGGAGCTGCGGAACACGGCCGGCCGCGCGGAGCCGACCGAAAGCCGCGGATCGAAGCCGCGCGTAAGCACTTCGGTGGGAGGTCGAAGAACGGATTTGTCGGGCATCAATTCGAGTTTACGCTTGAACGTGCTCATGTCGCCGAACAGCAGCCAAACGCGCCGCCGACTGACGGGATTGCAGACGCCGGCCGGGCTGATTGTCCGCGAGGGCGCGGCGGTGGATTTCCAGCCCCGCCAGTGATGGCGGGGGTAATTGCTGGTTAATCGTTGACGCGCACTTGTCCCGCAATTTCGCCGAGTCCTTCCAATCACATCGCGCTTGGGGTCAACTTCCCGCCCTGCACTCCCCATTACCATTCAGTCGAGAGTGGTTGGCGCCCTCATCGGCCTCCAGCCCACCGCGCGGCGGGAAGTACTCGAGTCCCTCCTGTCGCAACGTAAAGCCAGCTAGCATGGCGACGATGGGCGCAGGTCGGCCAACGCGTCAGTGTCGATCCCCACGATGGGGGCAAACGTCGGGCGCTTTACTGTTTGAGCGATAATCGAGCAGCGGCCCGGGCCGAGAAGCAAAGCTCTTTGAAAAAAACGATCGCCGGAGCGCGCGCAGCTCCGTTTCGGCGATCCGCGAAATCAGCCGCTTGCCGGTCCGCGCGCGCCAGCCGGCGGCCCATCCCCAGGGTCGCGATACAAACTCGTCACGTCGCCGAAAAATCGCGCGCCAGGCGCACGCTCCACGCGACTCGTGTACCCGGCGCTACGATGGAGCTATATGGCCGCCGCGCCGGACCGGTACGACCCGCCGTTGGTCGATCTCCGGTCCGTTTCCGCCGAAAATCTGGGTCCGGTGCTCGACGAAGAGATCGCCGCCTGGCGCACCGAACTCGACTGGGATCTGCGCGCTTCCGCCGAGCTGGTCCGGCGCTTCGTTCATATGCAGGCGCTCAACGGTTTCGCCCTGCGCCGCGGACGCGAAATCGCGGGCTACTCGTATCACGTCTGTGAGGATGGCAAGGGCCTGCTGGGCGATGTTTATATGAAGCGCGAATATTGCACGGAGGAGAACGAAAACGCCTTGATTGGCGCGTCCCTCGACGCGATCTGGCGCACCCCGGGGATTCGCCGCATCGAAGCCCAGCTGATGATGATTTCTTCGCCGCTTCGCCGTTCCGTGCCGCAGCAAAGCCTGTTCCGGTCGTACCCGCGCTGCTTCATGGATGCGCCGCTCAGCAATTTGGCCCGCCTGCCGGCCAGACCGGCCGCGGGAATCGCCATCGAGCGCTGGCAGGAATCGCGCCAGGACGACACCGCGCGGCTGATCGCGGCGGCCTATCGCGGCCACGTCGACAGCCTGATCAACGATCAGTATCGTTCGCCCGGCGGCGCGCGGCGTTTTCTCACGAACATCGTGCAATACCCCGGCTGCGGCACGTTTTTCGCCCCCGCGTCCTACGCCGCCGCCGATGCCGCTTCGGGCGAGCTGCGCGGTATTTCGCTCTCGAGTCTGGTTTCCTTCGACGTCGGTCACATCACCCAGATCTGCGTCGCCAATTCCGAGCGCGGCAAAGGACTGGGGTACGAACTGATGCGTCATTCGATGCTCGCTCTGGCGGCGCACGGCTGCCGCAAGGTAAGCCTGACGGTCACGGTGTCGAACGAAAGCGCGATCCGCCTGTACCGGCAAATGGGATTCACCACTCTGCGCGACTTCGCGGCGTATGTCTGGGACCTGGGAAACAGGTAGCAGGAAGCGGACCGCTACCCATTCCCTTCCACCTGAATGCTAGCGTAAGAAGGTACATGGCGTGGTTCACCCGACAAAAACCCGGCGTCGAAGGCAGCGGCGACGGCGAAAAAAAGGTCCGCACCGAGGGCCTGTGGCTTAAATGCGAAAGCTGCGGCCAGATCATCTGGAAAAAAGCCCTCGACGAAAACAACCAGGTCTGCCCCAGTTGCGAGCATCATTTCCGCCTGGACGCCCGCGCGCGCCTGGCCTTGCTGTTCGATAACGGCGTCTTCACCGACCACGATTCTTCGCTCGTTTCCACCGATCCGCTGCATTTCGCCGACGCCAAGCCGTACACCGAGCGCCTGGCGTCCATGCAGCGGGCCACCTCGCTTTCCGACGCGCTGATTTCCGCTTCGGGAACGCTCGAAGGCCGTCCGGTGAACATCTGCGCCATGGAGCTGAAGTTCATCGGCGGCAGCATGGGCGCGGTGGTGGGAGAAAAAATCACGCGCGCGATCGAGCGTTCCATCGCGCAGCGCCATCCGGCGATTATCGTCTCCGCTTCCGGCGGCGCGCGCATGCAGGAAGGCGCCATCAGCCTGATGCAGCTCGCCAAAATTTCCGCCGCGCTGATGCGCCTGGACGAAGCCGGCGTGCCCTATATCAGCGTGATGACCGACCCGACCACCGGCGGCGTCACCGCCAGTTTCGCCATGCTGGGCGACTTGAACATCGCCGAACCCGGCGCCCTGATCGGTTTCGCCGGACCGCGCGTCATCGAACAGACCATCCGCCAGAAACTCCCCGAAGGTTTCCAGCGCAGCGAGTTTCTGCTGGAGCACGGCTTTCTGGACGCAGTGGTCAAGCGCTCCGAGATGAAGAATTACATCGCCCGCTCGCTGAGTTTCTTTTGCGACTAAGTGGCCACTCATTCGACAACCCCCGCCATGACTGGCGGGGCTTTAGTGTCACCGCGTTCGGTCAACCACTGTGATAGCCCCGGCAGTCATGCCGGGGGTTCTTCACGTCTTCTCACACACACTCGCCCGCGACCGAAGAAGCGGCCAATGGCGCCGCATATAATGGATCACCATGCGAATCCGATCTCTGGTCCTCTGCGCGCTGCTCCTCTTCCCCGCCCTGGCGCAAACCATCGTCCTTAAATCCGCCCGCACCTTCGACGGCGAAGCGATGCACCAGGGATGGGCCGTACGCGTCCAGGGCGATCGCATCGAAGCCGCCGGACCGGCTTCTTCCATCGACACCTCCGGCGCGAAAATCATCGACCTCGCCAGCGCCACGCTGATGCCCGGCCTGGTGGAAGGCCATTCGCACGTGCTGCTGCACGCCTATAGCGAAACTTCCTGGAACGATCAGGTGGAGCATGAACCGCTGGCCCTGCGTGTCGCCCGCGCGACCAACCATCTGCGCGCGACCCTGATGGCTGGATTCACCACCATCCGCGATCTCGGCACCGAGGGCGCGGGCTACGCCGACGTGGGTTTGAAAATGGCCGTGAATCAGGGCATTATTCCCGGCCCCCGGATGCTGGTGGTCACGCGAGCCATCGTCGCCACCGGCACTTACGGCCCCAAAGGATTCGTCCCCGAATGGACCGTCCCGCAAGGCGGCGAGGAAACCTCGGGGATGGATATTATTCGCGTGGTGCGCGACCAGATCAGCCGCGGCGCCGACTGGATCAAGTTGTACGGCGATTACCGCTGGGGTCCGCACCCCGGCTCGCACCCGACGTTTTCGCTCCAGGAAATGCAGTGGGCGGTTTCGACCGCGCATGATGCGGGCGTTCCCGTCGCCGTCCACACCAGCACGCCGGAAGGAATGCGCCGCGCCATTCTGGCCGGCGCCGATACCATCGAGCACGGCAACGACGGTACTCCGGAGATTTTCCAAATGATGGCGGAGCATCACGTCGCGCTTTGTCCCACGCTCGCCGCCGGTGGAGGCACGCGCCGGCCGGGCCAGCCGGAATCTCCCGCGCGCACGCGCAAACGCGCCAGCTTCCAGGCCGCCCTCGCCGCTGGTGTAACCATTCTTTCCGGCAGCGACGTCGGCACTTATCCGCATGGCGATAACGCCCGGGAACTCGAAGCGATGGTCGATTTCGGAATGACGCCGATCAATGCCTTGAAAGCCGCGACGTCGGTCGCCGGCGAAGTGTTACGCCTGGATATCGGCGAGGTGAAACCCGGAAAATTCGCCGACCTGATCGCCGTCGACGGCGACCCGACCGAGGAAATCTCCGCCATCCGCCGCGTGAAGTTCGTCATGAAGGGCGGAACGGTCTACAAGCAATAAATCACTGTATTCTTCCGGCGCCGCGCGGCGAGCTACGTCTGACGAATATGATCGAGCAGTTCGGGATGCGCCGCGACGCGCCCGCTCCGCGCACCGGCCAGCGCCGAACGCAGACGATCCAGGTACAGGTACACGATCGGTGTGGTGTAAAGCGTCAGGATCTGGCTGAACATCAGGCCGCCGACGATCGCAATGCCCAGCGGGCGGCGCAGTTCGGCTCCTTCGCCATGGCCCCAGGCCAGCGGCAAACCGCCGAGCAGCGCAGCCATGGTGGTCATGGTGATCGGACGGAAGCGCAGCATGCAGGCGCGAAAAATGGCGGACTGCGGCGAAAGGCCCTCCTGGCGCTGCGCTTCAATTGCGAAATCGATCATCATGATCGCGTTCTTCTTCACAATGCCGATCAGCAGCAGGATCCCGATCAGCGAGACCACGTTCAGCTCATTCCGAGTCAGCAGCAGCGCCAGCAGCGCGCCGACACCGGCCGAGGGAAGCGTGGAAAGAATGGTGACGGGATGAATCAGGTCTTCATAAAGCATGCCCAGAACGATGTACACCGAAATGATCGCGGCCAGAATCAGAATCGGCTCATTGGTGAGAGAATCCTCGAAAGCCTCCGCCGTGCCTTGAAAGCTGCTGGTGATGTTGGAGGGCAGGTGTACGCTGCGCTCCGCTTCATAAATCAGCGGAATGGCCTGGCTGAGCGACACTCCCACCGGAAGATTGAAGGAAAAAGTGACCGAAGGAAACTGCCCCTGGTGGTTCACCGAGAGCGCCGTGTTATCGGGGACATAGCGGGTGAAAGCGCTCAACGGGACCTGCGCGTCGTTGGTTCCCGGGACATACAGGAATTTCAAGCCGTCGGGATTCTGCCAGAAACGCGGCTCCACCTCCAGCACCACAAAATACTGATTCATCTGCGTGTACATCACCGACACTTCGCGCTGGCCGAAGGCGTCGTACAGCGTGTTGTCCAGCACCTCGGGGGAGATCCCCATGCGCGACGCGGTGGGCCGGTCGATCTCCAGCGAGGCCTCCAGGCCGCGATCCTGCTGGTCGCTATCGAGATCGGCCAGCTGCGGAATGGCCCGCAGTTTCTTGAGAACGCGCGGCGCCCAATCGTTGAGCTCCTTCACGTCGTCGCTTTGCAGCGTGTATTGATATTGCGCCGCGCTGCTGCGTCCGCCGATGCGCAAGTCCTGCACGTCTTGCAGCACCAGCGCCGCGCCCGGAACGCGCGCCAGTTTGGGGCGCAGCCGGGCGATCACTTCGTCGGTGCTGATCCCGCGCTCGGCCAAGGGCTTGAGCGTCACGTACACGCGCGCCGTGCTGTATCCGTTCCCGCCGCCCACGTAGGCGTTCAGGCCGGAGACGGCCCGGTCCTGGTTCACGATTTTGAGCACCTGCTCGACACGGCGTTGCATCGCCTGGAAGGAGCTGGCCTGGTCGGAACGGATCTGGCCCGACATTCGGCCGGTGTCCTGCTGCGGAAAGAATCCTTTGGGGATGATCACGTAAAGATAGACCGAGAGCGCGATGGTTCCGAGCGTGATCACCAGCATCAGCGGCTGATTTTCCAGCACCCAGGAGAGCGATTTTCCGTATCCCCGGAGCAAAGCCGTGAAGCCTCGTTCGCTCGCCTGGTACAGTGGCCCGTGCTGCTCCTCGCCCGGCCGGCGCATCAGGCGGGCGCACATCATCGGCGTGGTGGTCAGCGAAATCAACAGCGAAATGAAAATGGCCACCGATAGCGCCACGGCGAACTCGCGGAACAGCCGCCCGATGATGCCGCCCATCAGCAGAATCGGAATGAACACCGCGATCAGGGACATGCTCATCGAAAAAACGGTGAACCCGATTTCGGCCGAGCCTTTGAGCGCGGCCTCGACCGGCGTCATCCCATGCTCCAGATGGCGGGCGATATTTTCAATCACCACGATGGCGTCATCCACCACGAATCCCGTAGCGATGGTCAGAGCCATCAGCGAGAGATTGTCCACGCTGTATCCGAACAGGTACAGCACCGCGAAAGTCGCCAGCAGGGAAGTAGGAACCACCACGCTCGGAATCAGCGTAATCCTGACGCTTCGCAGGAACAGGAACACCACCATGATCACCAGCGCCATGGAGATCGCCATGGTGATCTGGACCTCGCGTACCGAAGCGCGGATCGTGGTGGTGCGGTCGCTGATCACGGCCAGGTCGATGGCCTGCGGAATCGAGGCTTTGAGCATCGGCAGCGTCGCCAGCACCCGGTCCACGGTGTCGATGATGTTGGCCTGCGGCTGGCGAAAGATGTACATCAGCACCGCCGGTTTGCCGTTGGCGTAACCGACGTTGCGAACGTCGGACACCGAGTCGGTCACCGTGGCGATGTCGGACAAGGTGACCGGCGCGCCATCGCGATAAGCAACAATCAGCGGCGCGTACTCCTTGGCGGTCATCAGCTGGTCGGTGGCATTGATGACCCAGGAGCGGGAATCATCGGACAAGCTACCCTTAGGGGAATTGGCGTTGGCCGCCGCGAGCACCGCGCGAACGTCCTCCAGGCTCAGCCCGAAATCGTTCAGCAGCGTGGGATTCACATCAACGCGCACGGAGGGCGACGAACTGCCTCCGACAAACACGCGCCCGACGCCCTTGATCTGCGAAACCCGCTGCTGGAGAATGGTCGACGCCGCGTCGTACATGCGAGCCGGCGTAATCGTCGGCGAGGTGAGCCCCAGCATCAGAATCGGCGGGTCCGCGGGGTTGTTCAGCCGCCAGGTCGGATTCTGCGGCAGGTCTGTCGGCAACTGCCCGCGCGCTGCGTTGATTCCGGCCTGAACGTCGCGCGCGGCGGCATTGATGTCGCGGCTCAGGTCGAATTGCAACGTAATATTGGTCGAGCCCAGGGTGCTCGACGAGGTCATTTCATTGAGTCCTGAAATTCGTCCGAATTGCCGTTCCAGCGGCGTGGCCACTGAGGAGGCCATGGTTTCCGGACTTGCGCCGGGAAGACCCGCGCTCACCGAAAGCGCGGGAAAATCCACCTGCGGTAGCGGGGCGACCGGCAGAAAATTATAGGCGACCGCACCGGAGAGCGCTAAAGCGACCGTCAGCAGCGTGGTAGCGACGGGCCTGTAAATGAACGGCGCGGATAAACTCATTGGTCAAGCGAGGCGCCTGCCCGGCTTGCGTATCCACTCTCCCGGGACAGGCAACACGCGTGCGTCGTCAGGAGGTCATCCTCAGTTTAGGCCATGGGCTCCGCGGGGCCTATACCGCGTCCAGGGTATTTTGGCTTTCTGGCGGGAATGCGCCGGCGGCGCTGTTCTAAAACGGCGGCTCCGGCTGGCCGCGCGTCAATCTCGGAAACGTATCACGGATCAATTGCCGCTCTACCGGAGAAAACGTTTGCAGCTCCTCGCCGTTTAATCGCGCCGCGCGTAAACGAGGCGGCAGGCTGCGCAGATCCTGAATCTCCTGCTGCACCGCTCTGCGCCGCTCGGGAGGCAAGCTTTGCAGCGTTCTCAACCGGGCCAGCCGCCGCGCGCGCTGCTGCGGCGTCAATCGGTCGAGGTTCGCCAGCTGCTGCTCGACGCGCGCGCGCCGCGCCGGCGGCAATTTCGACAGCTCTTTTTCCCGGTCCTGCGGCGAGAGCTGCTGAAACCGCTCCAATTGATCGACCGGATTTTCCCTCGGCTGATTCCCGTTGCCGCCCCTGGGAGGCTTAGCCATCCGCGGCGGAGGCGGATTCGCGGTTCTCCTTTGGGCCGCCAGCGGAGACACTCCCGCCCACACGACGGCCAACGCCGCGACCGCGATGTGCAGGCGCATCCGCATAGTCTACATCGGGTTGGTCGGCGTGATGATGTCCAGATCGTCCAGCGCTTTGGCTACCTGCTCGATGTCCACCTGGTCGGCGTGCACCTGCGGAACCGAGCTATGCGGCTGCGGCGTATGAACCGTCAACGCCAGCGCCAGCACCGCGCAGGCCGCCGCCAGCGACGCCGCCGGTTTCCACATCGCCACCGGCGCAGCCGGCTGCAAAAGCCGCCGCGCCCATCGCTTCCAGGCCGGGGCCGACTGGTCCCGCGCGATGCGCGCATACAGCCGGGCATCAAAGTCCGGAGAAACCGCCGGCGCCTTCCATTCGTCCAGCGTCTCCCACAACCGAAGCTGTTGCTCCATCGCTCCGCGGCATTCTGCACAATGCTCAAGATGCCGCTCGAGCTCCGCCATGCGGACCGGATCTAAACCGCGGGCGCAGTAGTCCAGCAGGATCTCCGCGCCTTTTTTTGACTGCGTCAGGCAAAGCATTTTCTTCCCTTCGTGGTGCTCCCTAGGCCATATGCGCCAGCCGCGAGCGCAGCGTTTCATAGGCCCGGAACAGCAGCGATTTCACCGCCGATTCCGAACACCGGAGAGCTTTCGCGATCTGCGCATAATCCAACTCTTCGTACTTGTGCATCATCACCGCGGCGCGCTGCTTCTCCGGCAGCGTCTCGATCGCCCGCCGCACTTCGGCGAGTCTCACGGCGTATAACATTTCCTGCTCGATGGTCGGCTGCCGGTCCGCCACTTGTCTTTCGACGCCATCCAGCAGCTCCTGGTTTAGGCTCTCCTGGCCTTTTTCTTTCTTTCCGTCGCGAATCCAGTTCAGCGCCAGGTGCGTGGCGATGCGAAACAGCCACGTCGTGAATTTCGCGGTGGGTTCATAGGTCGCGCGGCTGCGATAGACGCGCAAAAAAACTTCCTGCGCCAGTTCCTCCGACACCGGCCGGTTCTGAACCATCCGGTACAAAAAATGAACCACCGGAACGCGATGACGCTCCAGCAGCAGCGCAAAACTGGTTTCGTCGCCTTCGCGGACGCGCAGCATCAGCTCGGCGTCACGTTCCAGGGCCGCAACAGCCTCCATGTCCTTGTTAACCCGCGGGCTTAACGAAGGTTGCGCGTCACTCACTTTTAAGCGAACGCTCCATCAGATCGCGAAGCGCCTCCCGCGGACTTTTCCGGCAATGCAAAACCGCATGCATCTGTTGAATAATCGGCAGATCCACCCCGAATTTCGCTCCCAATTCGACCGCCGCTCCGCAGGTCTCGATGCCCTCGGCGATCATCGCCGTCGACGCGACAATTTGGGCCAGCGTTTTTCCCTTCGCTAACTCGATTCCCACCCGCCGGTTACGGCTTAATTCCCCGCCGCAGGTCAGCACCAGATCGCCCAGCCCGGCTAATCCCGCCAGCGTCCTCGGCTGACCGCCCATGGCGGCCGCCAGCCGGGTGATTTCGGCTAATCCCCGCGTGATCAGCGCCGCCAAGGTGTTGTTGCCCAATCCCAAACCCTGGCACAGGCCGGCGCCAATGGCGATCACGTTTTTGAGCGCCGCGCCAATTTCCACGCCAATCATATCCGAGTTGGTGTACAGACGGAAGGAGGGTCCGGAAAATGCGGCCTGGACCTTGGCCGCTACCTCTTCGTCGCTCGACGCGATCACCACCGCGGCCGGCTCGCCGCGGGCGATTTCGCGGGCAAAGGTCGGACCGGAAAGGGCTGCGATCTTTGCCGGAAACGGCAACGCCTCGGCGAGAACCTGGGACATTCGCAGCAAGGTCTGCTGTTCGAGCCCCTTGGTTGCGCTGACGAAGGTCATCGCCGGATTGAAATATGGCGCCGCGCCGGAATAGACCCGCCGCGCAAAACGCGACGGCATCACCCCCAGCACCATTTCCGCGCCAGCCGAATCCTTCAGCTCAGCCGTGACGCGGACATTTGCGGGCAGCTTGAACCCGGCGAGAAAAATATCGTTTTCGCGCGTTTCCCCAAGACGTTCGGCCAGATCTTTTTCGTACACCCACAGCCGGATCTCGTCGAAGCGCGGCGCGAGCACAATCGCCAGAGCCGTCCCCCAGCTCCCGGCGCCGAGAATGGCTAGTTTCTTTTCGGGCATAGCAACGATCGCCAAAAACGCCGGCTACCCGCCGCCGTCTTTTGTGGGCTGAGTCATTTTCGCTTCCACGCGAAGACGCTTTCCTTACCCTCGCGAATGCGTTCGATATTCGGGCGATGGCGGTACACGATAAACGCCCCGGCGAGCAGCGACGCCACCACCACCGGCAGCGGTGGATGGTCGATCAGCCAGACTCCCAACGGAAACGTCGCGGCGGCGATGACCGATCCGGCCGAAATATGCCGCGTGGCGGCCACAACCGCCACGAAAACGATCAGCACCGCCGCCAGCGGCAGCGGGGTTAAATAGAGGAACGCGCCGATAAAGCTCGCCACGGCTTTTCCGCCCTGAAAATTCAAAAAAATCGGATAAGCGTGGCCGGCCATCACCGCAACCGCCGTCGCGGCCATCCAGGTGGCGTCATTGCCCGTCATCGACGCCGCCAGCCACACCGCCGCGAACCCCTTGGCAATATCGAGCAGCAGCGTAGCGACCGCGACGCCGCGTCCGGTGGTGCGCAAAACATTGGTCGCGCCGATGTTTCCGCTGCCCTCGGCGCGCACGTCCCGCCCGGTGGCGAGCTTCACCAGCAGAAAACCGAAAGGAATGCCCCCGATCAGGTAGGCCAGGATCACCGCGCCCAGTCCGTTCATGTTAATGGAAAATCCGCGAGCTTGGTATAACGTCCGGCGCGCGATAAATAAAGATAAAACGCCGCCGCCTGAAAGCGCCCGAAATTCACTTCGACCGACTCCACTTCGCGCGCCAGCCGTTCGAGCGGCACTGTCTCGCGAATGCGCGCCAGCGTCAGATGCGGCGAATACGGCCGGTCCTCGCGTTTCACGCCGCTGCGATAGACCGCTTCTTCGGTGGCCCGCGCCAGATCGCGCAGCGGCGCGCCGCCGTGTACGCCGGCCCACAGCACGCGCGGCCGCCGCGAATTCGGGAACCAGCCCAGGCCGCGGATTTCAACTTCAAAAACTCCGGGCGAGCCGACGCTTTGCAGAGTGTGCTTCATTTCTTCCAGCCGTTCCTCGGGCCATTCGCCGATAAATTTGGTGGTGATGTGCATGCGGTCCGCCGTGGTCCAGCTCAGCTTCGCGAGCGGCCGCAGACGGTCGAGCAGCTCAGCCAGCTTCTTTCGGACATCCGGGTCGATATCGATGGCGGCAAAAAGACGCATTTCAAATCCGTCCGCTCGCCAGTGGCGTAAGCCGCCCGGCTGGCGTGGTTGTGTGCTGCGATCGAGCCCCGGACCGCGCAAGCCTGGCGGCTTACGCCACATGGCCGACGTTTTTAGTGTACTTCCGTTATACTAACTTGACGAATCATGAGAAGGTTTGTGGTTTCCTTGCTGCTGCTCGCGGTGTCGGCGTGGGCGGCCGACTTCTGGCAATCGAAAAAATTCACGGACTGGAGCGAGCACGATGTTCGCAGGATGCTCGACGATTCGCCGTGGTCGAAAGCGGTCAGCGTTTCGGGCGACCTGGTGGCTCCCGCGGGAACCAGCCGGAAGAGCCGCGACGGCGGACGCGGCGGCATGGGTGAAGTCGGCAATCCCAACCTTTCCGCTCCGGACCCGATGGACGACGCGCCGCGCAGCGGAGTGGGACGCGCCGCGCAGAACGCCGATCCGGATCGTGGCGCCGCGCCGCTGCTCAACTTCATCGTCCGTTGGGAAAGCGCGCTGCCGGTGAAAGAGGCTCGCCTGCGGCTTAAGTACGGATCGGAAGCCGCGACGTCGGCGGACGCCAGGCGCGTTCTTGAAACTGAGGAGCCGAATTATGTCATCACCGTTTCCGGTTTAAGCGGCAACGCGCTGCGCGGCGACCCCGGCGCCGTGAAAAAGCAGGTGATGGACGACGCCGAGCTGATGGTCAAAGGCAAGGACCCGATCAAACCCGTCGATTTCATGGTGCAACGCGGAAACGGCGTGGCCATCGCCGTTTTTGCGTTTCCCAAGAGCACGCCGCTGACGCTCGAAGACAAGGAAGTCGAGTTCCGCGCCAGGTTCGACTCCATACCGGTGAAGCAGAAATTTCAGCTCAAGAACATGATGTTTGCGGGCAAGCTGGAGCTGTAGAATCGAAGCCGCTGCCGCCGGCGGGAGTTTTCATTAGACGGTGAATGTCGCGATGCGTGAGGGTCATCGGCTGCCGCGATCTTTTTATTCCCGTCCCACGGTCGAAGTCGCCCGCGCGCTTTTGGGAAAAATCATCGCGCATCAGGAATGTTCCGGACGCATCGTCGAAACCGAAGCCTATTTAGGCCACGGCGATCAGGCGGCGCACTCCGCTCACGGACCCACGCCGCGCAGCCGCGTGATCTTCGGCCCTCCCGGCCACGCTTACGTCTATTTCATCTACGGCATGTACGACTGTCTGAACCTGGTCGCCGAACCCGCCGGGGTTGCCGGATGCGTGTTGATCCGCGCTCTCCAGCCGCTCCGCGGAATCGAAGTCATGCGCCAGCGGCGGCCGGCCGCGCAGCGCGTTGAGGATCTGGCCAACGGTCCCGGCAAGCTGACGCGCGCGCTGGCCATCAGCCTGAAGCACAACGGCGCCGACGTCACCCGCGGACCCATTGTGGTTTGTGACGGCGATCCTTCGCAGCCGTTTGAAATCGGGGTCTCCGAGCGCATCGGCATCCGCAAATCCGCCGATCTGCCGCTGCGATTTTTCATCAAAGGAAGCCGTTTTCTCAGCCGGCGCTAACGCCAGTTGGCTACAATCAATTGAGTGGAAAAAAGCCGTATGTGCCCGAACTGCCGGGCGTTCATCTCAACCCACGACCGGGTTTGCGCCTATTGCAATACCGAAGTTGCCCCGCGCGTGGTGCGCCGCGCGCCCTCCGATGCGTTCGCCGGGGCCATCCCGCACGCGCGATTCCTCACCATCCTCATTCTGCTGATCAATACCGGACTTTATGTCGCCACCGTGGTGGCCAACATGCGCGCCAGCGGGGCCGCGCCGTACGCGGATCTGGATGGACGCATTCTGTTCGATTTCGGAGCGAAATATGCGCCCGCCATCGCCGGCGGGCAGTGGTGGCGTCTGATCACCGCCGGATTCCTGCACGGTGGAATGCTGCACATCCTGATGAATATGTGGGTGCTGTTCGACCTGGGCGCGCAGGTGGAGGAATTTTACGGCGGCGCGCGTTTCCTGCTGATTTATCTCATTTCCAACATCACCGGCTTCACCGCCAGCCTGTATCTGCTGCCGGCGCTGTCGATCGGAGCGTCCGCGGCGCTGTTCGGGCTGATCGGCGCGATGATCGCGATGGGCGTGCGCGAACGGAGCTCGCGCGGCTCGGCGATCCGCAGCTTCTATATGCGTTGGGCCATTTACGGGTTGGTGCTCAGCCTGATTCCGGGAACCGACTGGGCCGCGCACCTGGGCGGAATCACCGGCGGTTTCATCGTCGGATTCATTGTCGGCTTGCCCGGCTACTCGGCGGCCATGGAGCGCGTCATGCAGATCGGCGCGGGAGTGATGGTGGCGATCACCGGCCTGGCGTTTTACGATATGCTGATCAATCTTCTCAGTCTGCGGTGAGCGGACGGCGCAACGTGGAGCCGTCCGCTTGAGCAAATTGAATCAGGACTCCCCGGATTTGCGCCTGCGCTTTAACGCGACGCCCATCAGCAGCATGATCACGCCGCAGGCCAGCATCGTCGACGGCTCGGGAACCGAGGTCGAAGAGGCCGCGAGGACGAAGAGATTCTCAAAGCTGTTCTGCGTGGCCGAACCGGTCTGGGCCTGAAGCGAGACCGTATCGGTGATGTTCCAGGTACCGGTTCCCGAGGTCGCGACTGGGGTGCCTGAAAGCGTCGTACCGGCGGGGTTGCTGACGCCGCCGTCGTTCACGGTTGAGGTGTACATGCTTCCCCCGGTGATCTGAGCGTTCTTGGTCGCGCTCACGCCTCCGGGAGCCGTATTCGAAAAGGTCTCACCCATGTTAATGCTGGTCAACGTGGCGCCAGTCAAAGTGAGCTGATAGGTGATCCCCATGGAAAAAATCTCACCCGCCACGGTCACGGTCTCAGGAGTTGGAGTTCCGCTGGCGTTCACGTATTCGAAGGTCAGAGTGGGATCGAGAGTGGTGCCGCCGGGAATTACCAGGATATCCGTATCGGGGATCTGCGAAACCCCCCCGCTGTTGGTGAATCCTGGCAAGGTGAAATTACTGAACGTGGTGTCGCCGTCCTGGCAACCGGTGCCACCGAGCGAGAAGTAACTCGCGTAGGTGCCGGTGACGCAGGTGGCGGGCGCGGCGAACGCCGAAATCGCGCCGGCCGCGCCGAAGCAGAGCAAGACAAGAAATTTCATTTCGACAACTTCCTCCTTATTGGTTAGGTGCAGGAAATTAAAGGCGTGAGCGAGCCGGCGTGCGCAGGGACACTCCACCCGTTTCACGCGGGAACAGCGAATGACTCGCGAAGAAAATCAGGTCAGCGGATGGCTGCGCGCCAGCCGCAGCGCGTAGAAGCGGCTGCGGCAACCCGAGCAGCGGAACGGACTCAACAAGGAGATCGCCGCAACCGTGTCAAGAAATCCATGGAAATGCGAGCGGCGCACTTTTGCCGCGCCGCACTTCCAGCACTGCGGGAGCAGCCGCGCGCGGGAATAACAAAGCACCAGGTAAATAAACCACAGCGCGAAAAAAACCAGGACCGCGGATACGAATGAAACGCCAATCATTCGATATACGTATGAAAAATGCATGAATTTCGTGTTCTCTCCTCCGGAATTAATTCATGTCAGCGAAGCGGTGGTACGTAGGCACGAAGAGTACCATTGGTACTAAGTGGTACGCATGTAACCGCAAATTCGGGGTAAGTAGATGATCCGAGGTAAGTAGAATGCCCGGGAAATTTACCCGGCACAATTCCGGGGAATCAGCGATGCTGCAAATATTTCCGGAGAAATCATGAGAACTATGAAAAATTTTCGATCTACCGCAATATGACTTTCGTAAGCCCCGCGTTGCCCGCCGTGTCGTAAACGCGGATGACCACCAGATGCTCGCCCGGGGGCAATCCGCGAAGATTGATATGGAACTGCTCGCGCGGCGAATCGGTTACTCCATCAGCCGCTTCGACCGGCGACCATGGTCCGGCATCGACGGAATATTCGCAGCGCTTGAGCGTTCCTCCCCGATCCTCGGCGGCCACGTCCAGCGCGACGCCCGCGGCATCGCGCCGCGGCGACGAAACGGTTACAGCCGGCGGCGTGTTGTCGATGATCACCGGCGCGCTGATCAATTCCGCCTGCCGCGCCAGATCGGCGGGATTCGAGGGAAGGTCCGATGCGGTCACTTTAAACAGGTAGCGGCCGTCGGCCAGAACGTCGCCGTCGAGAAGATAGCTGTTCTCGGTCATGTTGGCGCGCAGCAGGATCCAGTCGCGCTCGCCGTCGCCGCGGAAATAAAGGTTGTAGAGCAGATGATCGCCGTCGGGATCGTCGGCCTGCCAGGAAACCTGAATTTTCTGCGACCCTCCGCGCGCGAGCATCTGCGATTGTGTGCCGGGCGTGGCCGCTGCGTCGCCCGAATCGCTGACCGTAATCGAATAGCTGGCAGTCGCGTTCGTGGCGGCCTGCTGCGCCTGCGCGGTGCTCGAAACGTTGATGCTGTGCACCACCGGAGGATTGTTCTGCGGCAGAAACGCGATGGACACGTCGTCGATGCCGCGGCTCGACGGATTCAGCTCCGCGCGCCACTGGATATAGCGCGCGTTGGGGCTGGTGATGTTCGAATGATCGAGCGAAGTGATCGCGCCCGACCAGTCGCTCCAGGTGGAATCCGGCCGCGCGGAATTTCCGCTGCGCGTTTTGAAGGACACGCCGCTGGTGTCGCCGTGCCACGTCAGCCGGCCCCAGCGCGCCACCGTCCCGCAATCGTGCACCGGCGATTGGAACCAACCGCCCGCGCCGGCCGCCGGCTCCAGCCGCAGAATTTTTCCGAGATTCCCGGTGGCCGCGATCAGATCGCCGTGCGACTCCACCAGGCGCGTCGCCTCGCCCTGATTCGCCTGCGCGACAAGCGTGGTGCGCCGGTCGCGATCCAGGCGGTAAATGCGGCCTTGCGCGTCGGTCAGGAACAGCAGATCGGAGCCGGAAACGACCAGGTCGTAGGCGTTTTCATCTTTCGAAGTCCATAGCGTCTCGACGGTATTATCCGTATTGATTTTATACAGCGCCGATTTTTCGACCCCCGGCGTTTCCGTAGTCGTGGTCGCGACCATGGGAGCCGATTGCGTCAGGCCAAGCTTGGACGTATCGACTTTCGGCGCGGGATTGAGGCCGCCCTGCTGCGAATCGGTGACGGTGATGCTGATCGGCGGCGCGGTCACCATGGGAGTATTTGAAACCGACGCCGCCGGAACCGCGTTCACCCGTCGCGCGATGCTTCCGCCCAGCGCCGCCGCGTAAATCGAGCCGTCGGGCGCGGGCACGATCGCGCGAATTTCCGGCAGATTGGCGTTATATAAAACGAACGCCTTGTTCGGTGCGGTGATGCGATAGAGAATGCCGTTGGGCTCGCTGCCGGCGAGCAATCGTCCCTGGCGATCGAAGGCCAGCGCGGTGACGTGCGCCTGTCCGGTGTCGTAATAAACGGTTCCACGTCCCGCCGCGGTGACGCGAAAAATTTTCCCCTGATCGCCGGTGGCGGCGAATAGCGACCCGTCGGGCCCGAATTTCAGCGCCCAGATGTAGCGCGCGTTGGGTGAAAAATATTCCGTCGCCTGGCCGTTTTCGATGCGATAAATTTTGCCGCCGGGCGAGGTGCCGGCGTAAACCACGCCTTTGGAATCCACCGTCACCGCGAAAAGTTCCGGCTGATCCGCGGTCCACAGCAGCGAGCTTTTTCCGGAGGGATCGATTTTGTACAATCGTCCGCGATTGCCCGTTCCCAGATACAGCGAGCCGTCGGGCGCCTGCGCGAGGCTCCAGATTTCAGGCTGATCGGAGGTAAATAAGGTGTCGATTTTCGGACCGGCGATCAGGCGGCCGTCGCGGGTGAGCGAAAGTCCGTTCAACGTGCCGCGCAGAAAATCCTGGTAGCCGTTGAGCTCCCAGGTGGTGGTCGTCGCGGCGAACGCAGGCAGCGCAGCGAGGGCAAGCGTTAAAAGCCGGGCGACGGCCGCTCTGTGGAAAATAGAACCCCCGCCATGACTGGCGGGGCTGGAGCGCGCGAGAAACGGGTCGCCATTTTCATACCCCCGCTTCATTCCTTCACCTCGATCTGCGCCGTTTTCGATCCGGTCACCACCGCCGCTCCCAGGGGAATTTCCATTTCCGCGAGCTCCGAGCCGCGCCAGTTCAGGGCGTTGGCGCCGCTCGACTGCGCCTTCAAAAAAATCAGCGCGAGCGACGGCGGAGGGTCCGGAAGATCGCGGCCATCGACGCTATAAGCCCCTTCGGCGCGCCAGACGCGCAGCCACGCGCTGGCATTCGACCGCTGCTTGCGCAGATAATCGAGCACCTGCTCCGCGGAATTCGCCGGCGCGCCCATGGCCGCCTGCATTTCCATCATGTTGGTGTACGCCGCATCAGAAACGGTAACGTAGATCGTCCCCGGCTGCGCGCCGAGCGGCACGCGATAATGCAGAATTCTGGAGGTTTCCGCGCCGTTTTCTCCGGTGAATCCGACGATCATTTCCACATTGTCGCCGGGCCGGGCCTGGCGGGGCAGCGAAATGTCGCCGATCTGGATCTGGTTGCGCTGGTCGACCGGCGTCACTGCGACGTTTACGCTTTTCAGTTTCAGCGCGTCGAAGCCGCTCGCCAGCGCGTACGCCAGCGGATTGCCGACGCCCATGGCCGCCATCGCCGCCACCGAAACGTCGCCCGAATAGGCGTTTTCGATGGGCACGCTGCCGTCGGCGAAATCGATCCGCCCGCGCACGGTGTAGGTGGAATCGCCGAGAGCGCGCTCGGTTTCATCGATCGCCGAATAGATCGCCATCTGCGCGATCAGCGGCGTCATCACCCGATTCTGAATCATGCGCATGTGATAGACATTCGGCCCGACGCGCAGATCGAGCGGCACCGTCGGCGCGCGCCGTCCCAGAATGCCCGAAACGGCGTTGTTGCGATCCTCGGTGATGGCCCCCATCCATTCGCGCGCGGCGGAAATTTTGAAGGACGATTGCAGATTCGGCAGCAGCGCCAGAACCTCGCTGCGCGCAAACGGCAATTCGGTCGAGCCGGCGGCCAGAAATCGATGCCCGAAGGCGTAAATGCGGTTGCCGTCGATGGCGGTGACCGTCCCGTCGGCGCCGGCCGACATGTCTCCGGAAAGAAGCTCGACGCTGATCATCGACCCGGGTTCGAGCAGCGAGGGATTGCCCAGTTTAGCCGGCGGATCGCCGCCGCCGGAAACGCCCTGCCGCGGATCGAGTCCCAGATTTTTCAACTGCGCGGAAAAATGGTCCAGCGCCGCGGCGGTGAATCCGGAAAAAGAAACCGGCGTCGCTAGCTCTTCCAATCGTGCGTTCCCGGCGGTGACTTTGCGCGGCGCCGGGGAAACGCCGGGATCGACTCGCAGCATTTCTTCAATCGGCCGGATACCGCAGATCGGCTCCTTGGCCAGCGGAAATCCCAAGGCGACCGCGCCGGCGAGTTTCCCGTCGATATAAACCGGCGATCCACTCATGCCCTGCATCACGCCGGTTTCGGCCAGCGGTCCGCCGCTCAACCGGGCCAGAATAATCGATTCTTTGGGCCCGATGTTTTCGAGCACACCGAGAATTTCGACTTGAAATTCCGCGACGCGCGATCCGGAAAAAACGGTGCGTCCGACGCCGTGCTGGCCGGGCCGGATATCTTTCAGCGGAAAGATGGCGGGAGCAGCGGCCGTGATCAATGAGGACGCCAACGCGGCGAGCAGAAGAGCCGACAGGCGGGGGAACACATTTACATTGTAGGCCCACCGATAGCCGGCAACGTTGGCCTGGTCCCGTCAGTGGCGGGGCCCGCGCGCTCACGCCGGCCGATTCGAGCCGCCAGCCGTAAGGCTGCGGGCTTTCGAGTTTTCACACCGGCTCCGGCGGCTTACGCCGCTTGCGTCCGCCCGAGGTATACTCCGAAAAATGCGCTTGATCGCCCTCCTTACGTTTATTGCCTGCGCCGCCGCGCAGCCGAACGCTTTTGTCAGCGTCAACGATCCGGTGATTGCTCTCGAACACGTGCGCGTCATCGACGGCGCCGGCGGTCCGGTGAAAACGGATCAGACCATTGTGATCGATCACGGAAAAATCGCCGCCATCGGCGCCGCAGCCGCCATTCCCGCCGGCGCGCGGCGCATGGATCTGGCCGGCGACACCGTCATTCCCGGCCTGGTCGGCATGCACGAACATCTTTTTTATCCCTCCGGCGAAGGCATTCCGATTTATAACGAACAGGCGTACAGCTTCCCGCGCCTGTATCTTGCCAGCGGCGTCACCACCGCCCGCACCGCCGGCAGCATGGAGCCGTATACCGACCTGAACGTAAAAGCGATGATCGATTCCGGCCGCGCGCCCGGTCCCGATTTCTACATCACCGGACCGTATCTTGAAGGCGCCGGCTCGCCCATTGAACAGCTCCATCAACTGAGCGGTCCGGACGACGCGCGGCGCACCGTCGATTACTGGGCTGCTGAAGGCGCGACGTCGTTTAAAGCGTATATGCACATCACCCGCGCGGAGCTTTCCGCCGCGGTTCAGGAGGCGCACAAGCTGGGGATTAAAGTCACCGGCCATCTCTGCTCGATTGGGTTTCGCGAAGCAGCGGCGATCGGCATCGATAATCTGGAACACGGCATGGAAGTGGATACCGAGTTCGATCCCGGCAAACAGCCCGACGTTTGTCCCTCGCAAGGGCTGACGCGCGATACGCTGGTGAACCTCGACATCAAATCC
>Ga0335073_10001525_pt1 | contig 31089 bp, 23 predicted proteins | sample Lox_Sample_22_FD_207093 | JGI IMG/M metagenome (GOLD analysis project Ga0335073, IMG submission 207093) | Soil microbial communities from Loxahatchee National Wildlife Refuge, Florida, United States - Lox_Sample_2.2 | ecosystem: Environmental > Terrestrial > Soil > Wetlands | place: USA... | reverse complement strand
AGAAAGGCCAGCCCATAGCCGATACCGATCACCGGCAGCAGGCGCCACGATGCCTTGCTCTGCGCCGAAACTCCCTCAGCGGACAGAACCACAGTGTGCGCGGGCTCCCGTGGGATCGGCTCAGATTCTCGATCGCGCATCGCAAACCTCCGTGCTGACCTAAAAGAGAATTCAGATGACGGGACCGGACCGGGGACAAGTGAGGAATGAAGTAGTGTGACTGTATCATACCGCCATCCTTGTTTCTCTCTGTCGAAGCATCGCGCAGTGTCGCTGTGGTAGCATCCGGGCTTACTCGAAGTCCCCTGTCGATTCTGAGGTGAAACAGGTCCGTTGCGCCCCGTCTTTGCCATTGCCGTCTTTCTGGGTGCCTTTCTACTTTTTCTTGTGGAACCGATGGCAGCGAAACAGTTGCTGCCGGCACTTGGCGGCTCGGCATCCGTCTGGATCACCTGCCTCGTCTTCTTTCAAACGGCGCTTCTCTGCGGCTACCTCTACGCGCACTGGCTCGCGAACCGCTCGCAGTGGCTTGTCCATCTCCTTCTCTTGCTCGCCGCCGGCGTTGCCGCGCTTGCATGGGCATTCGGCAATTCAAAGGTCGCCGTCGGCTCAAGTCACCCAATCGCAGCCGTCTTCGCCAACCTGGGAATCTGGATTGGCGTGCCCTTCGTCGCACTCGCCTCCACCAGCCCCCTGATGCAGGTGTGGTGGGCGCGCCTGCAAGGTTCAGGAATCCCGTACCGTCTCTTCGCCCTCTCCAATCTCGCCTCGTTCCTCGCTCTTGCACTCTATCCGGCTCTGATGGAGCCAATCCTCGCTCTGAAACAACAACGAATCAGCTGGGCCTGCGGCTTTCTCGCATTCGCGGTGATCGCCGCGCTGCTCACATGGAAAAGCCGTCAGGCTCCGCTTGTCGCGGAATCGGCAAGTACTTCTTCGGCGTCCGAGCTTCCACCGGCATCCTGGACGCACCAGCTCCTCTGGGTGCTCCTGCCTATGGGAGCAGCGATGCAGTTGAGCGCCGTCACCAGCTATCTGACATCCAATGTTGCCGCTATTCCCCTGCTCTGGGTGTTGCCCCTGGGCGCCTACCTGCTCACGCTGGTCTTGGCGTTTCAGTTCCCTCGCCTCATTCCAAACGCAATCATCTCCCGTTTGCTCGTTATCCTTCTCGGCGCGCTCGGCTACATGCTCTCGCACACCGACGCCTCGCTTACCATGGGCGCAGGGTTGGCATTCTTCCTCGTCGAAGTCTTTGTGTCCTGCCTCTTCCTCCACAGCGCCGCATACGCATTGCGGCCGCAGCGCACCGCGCAATCCACACTCTTCTATCTGCTGTTTGCCGCCGGCGGAGCCCTCGGTTCGTTTCTCATCGGTATCGCGTTCCCCGTGCTCTTCCGCTTCAACTACGACGTGGCCGTCACGTTCTTCGTCACTGCGCTCCTGGCGCTCCTTGTCGCCTGGAGCCGCCCCTGGGCCGAGCGGCTCCTGTGGTCCGTCGCAAGCGTTATGCTGGCCGTCCTTGTGGTGTGGATCCATATCGCCAGCAACCGCGAAGCCATTGTCTCGGTCCGCAACTTCTACGGCACGCTCCGCGTCCGGCAGGACATCGGATTCCCCGGCGCCACGCGACGGACCCTTCTGAACGGCGCCATTCAGCACGGAACTCAACTCTTTGGCACAGACGCCTTGCGCCGCACACCAACCACCTACTACGCCGAGGACTCAGGCATCGGGCTTGCCCTGCGTTTCTGCTGCCAGGACCGGCCCCGCAACATCGGCGTCATCGGCCTCGGCGCCGGCACCATCGCAGCCTACGGGCGTCCCGGCGACCACATCCGCTTTTACGACATCGATCCCGCCGTTCCGCCCATCGCCAAGAATGTCTTCAGCTACCTGCGCGACTCGGCCGCGCAAATCCAGATCATCGAAGGCGACGGCCGCCTGTCTCTGGCCAATGAACCGTCGCACCGCTTCGACGTCCTCGTCGTCGATGCCTTCTCTGGCGACGCGATCCCGCTCCATCTGCTCACCACCCAGGCCATGGCCGTCTATCGCAGGCAGCTGGCCCCCGGCGGCATCCTCGCATTCCACATCTCCAACCAGCATGTGGATCTGGGCCCGCCCATCGCCCTCCTCGCGCAGGCATCCGGCATGATCGCCATGCGGGTCTCGAATCCGCCCAACGACGAACGAGACGAATTTGCCTCCACCTGGATGCTGTTGTGCGATAGTGCCGTCTTCTTTGCACAGCCTCAGGTTGCCCCGCACGTTCATGCGCCCAAAGTGATTCCGGGCATGCAGGTCTGGACCGACGACTACTCCAGCCTGCTACCTCTGGTGCGCTGGTAGGGCAATCCTGTCCCGTTCGACCGGCCCACCCGAACCCTCCTGGGTGTGGTCCTTGTCACAGGACGTTCACACTCCGCGTGTGATAGCATCCGATTTCTTAAAGCAAGACGCCCGGCGGCCCCCTTCTGCATCCCGCCGCCCGGCGCCTGCCGGAGACTCTCCGCATGGATGAGGAAGACGGCAGACTGGGCCCTCGAGCCCGGCCATTCGGACCCGGTGACGTCCTGAGGGACGCCTTGGCGGAGCCCCTGCGCAACCCACAGTCCAGGAAATCCAACCTCTTCGCGCCGCACCTCGGGCCGTTTTTCCGGCTCCGCGCGCGCACCCGTTCATTTGCACGACAAGGAGAAGCAGTATGAAAACGTACCAGGGAAGTGAGATCCGCAACGTAGCTGTAGTGGGGCATGCGCACAGCGGCAAAACCACCTTGATTGCCGCTCTGCTGCATGCCGCAAAGACCACCCCAACCCAGGGCCGTGTGCAGGACGGCTCGGCCGTGACCGCCTACGACGAAGAAGAGGTGGCCCGCGGCATTACCATGCAGAACGCCGTGGCCTTTGCAGAGTGGCAGGGCACGAAGATCAACTTTGTCGACACGCCGGGATTTCACATGTTTACCCACGAAGCGCGCGCCGCGCTTCTGCCCGTGGAGGCAGCCGCCGTGGTGGTGAACGCCCAGAACGGCGTGGAGCCGGTGACCGAGCGGGTGTGGAAGTATGCCGAAGAGGCCAACATCCCCCGTTTCGTGGTCGTGAACCAGATGGACCACCCGAAAGCCGGGGGCGAGGGCGGGCTGAGCGCCCTGATCGACGATCTGCATGAGCGCTGGGGCCGCCAATGCGTCCCGGTGCAGCTGCCCATCAGCGACGCCGGCGGGTTCCACGGCGTGGTGGACCTGGTGACGATGGAAGCCTTCCATTACACGCCCGGCGGCGACGGCCGCGGCAAGATTACAGGCGAGATTCCAGCCAGCATCGCAGCGCAGGCCAAGGCCGCCCATGAGGCGCTGGTCGAGCTGGTGGCCGAGGGCAAAGACGAGCTGATGGAGGAGTTCTTCGCCGAGGGCACGATTCCCGAGCAGCATCTCATCACCGCGCTGCATGAGGCCATCCGCGAGGACCGCATCTTCCCGGTCCTTTTCTCGAGCGGCCTGGGCAATGTCGCCACCGATCACCTGCTGGACTTCATCAAGGTCTACGCGCCTGCGCCCATCGAGCGCGCGCCTATTCCCGTCAAGGCTCCGGCGCTGCAGGCCGTGGCAGCCAATGGCAATGGCGGAAGCGATGCCGGCGGCGTCTCGTTCCGCAGGTTCGATGACGCCGAACCGGCCGGCGTGGTGGTCTTCAAGACCATGTCCGATCCATTCGCGGGGCGCATCACTTTCTTCAAGGTGGTCAGCGGCGTCGTCAAGAACGACGCCACGCTGGAGAACTACACGCGGCGTGGACAGGAACGCTTCAGCCACCTGAGCGTCATGCAGGGCCGCAAGGCCGTCGAGGTGGCCGAGCTGCACGCCGGCGACCTGGGCGCGGTGGCCAAGCTGCGTGAGACCTTTACCGGCGACACATTGGGCCAGAAGGGCGCGGAGATCCAGGTGGAATTGGCGGCGATGCCCGAGCCTGCCATGACCTACGCCATCGAGCCCAAGAGCCGTGCCGATGAAGACAAGCTGGCGCCCGCGATTCACAAGCTGATGGAAGAGGACCTGTTGATCCGCTTCTTCCGCGATCCGCAGACCAACGAGTTCCTCATCGCCGGCGCAGGCCAGCCGCACATCGAGACCATCGTGTCGCGCCTGAAGAAGCGCTACCACGCGGAAGTCACGCTGAAGGCGCCCAAGGTTCCCTACCGCGAGACCATTCGCGGCAAGGCCGACCAGCAGGGCCGGCACAAGAAACAGACCGGCGGTCACGGCCAGTTTGGCGACTGCAAGATCCGCATGGAGCCGTTGCCGCGGGGCGGCGGGTTCGAGTTTGCCAACGAGATCTTCGGCGGCGCCATTCCGCGTCAGTTTGTTCCCGCGGTCGAAAAAGGCATCGTCGAGTCAGCCGCGCGCGGCTACCTCGCGGGCTACCCCGTGGTCGACTTCAAAGTCACCGTCTACGACGGCAGCTATCACGACGTCGACTCCAACGAAATGTCGTTCAAGATGGCGGGACGCATCGCCTTCCGCAAGTGCATGGAACAGGCCAAGCCCTGCCTGCTCGAGCCGGTCATGAAAGTCGAGATCGAGGCGCCCGACGAGTTTGCCGGCACGCTGATGGGCGACCTGAACAGCCGGCGCGGACGCGTCCAGGGCATGGAGTCCAAGGGGCGGACGACGGTGATCAACGCCGAAGTTCCCATGGCCGAGATGCTCACCTACGGCACCAACCTCACCGCCATGACCCAGGGCAAGGGCAGCTACCGCATGGAAGTGGACCACTACGACTACGTGCCGCAGCAGGTTGCCGAAAAGATCCTCGCCAACGCCAAACGGCCGGTGGAAGAGGAAGAGGAATAAGACAGGGAACAAGGGAAAAAGGGAGCAAGGGAACAAGAGACCGAGGGACCAGGAACAGCCAGGGCTGGAGCAATCCGGCCCCTCCTGTTCCGCTCCTGTGGAAAACTCTTGTCAAGAGGGTCAACCGCAAAATAGTCTGTAACTCCCTCATTCCACTGCCCAAGATTTTTCCGCTGAGTTGCGTACTATTTCACCGAAAAGTCCATAATTGGTAGTAGCAGGAAAAACAGGCGCGTCCATCGCGCCTGTTTTCATGTGTGAGATGGCAAAACGGCCGGGATGCGTCCCGGCCGTTTCTGTCTCAGTCTCAATCTGCCGCCCTTTTCGCCCGATCCGGAGGGTCATTTTGTTCGTATTGAACCGCCCGTCCAATCTTCGTAAAACTTTCGCCTTTGGAGCCACTTTCGGAGAGCCAACGTTGCAAACAAACAGCTTAACACGAGTCTGGAGGGTACCCCCCTCCCCCCCTTATTCGCTCTGCCTTCGCCTCGCCAGGCACGCTCAGCCGCGCGCCAAACCAGCTTAGCTACCGCTGGCCTTACGCGACCTCAGGTTCCGCAACAGAGACGGCCTCTTCCGCTTCCATGGCTGCTTCGGGCTCCCGCGGCGCAGCGGATTGCTCCGGTTCGCTGGGCGCGCAGACTTCGATGGCGCCTTTCAGGAAAGCTCCGTCTTCGATCGAGATGCGCTGCGCGGCCAGGTCGCCGGTGAGGGAACCTTCGCTGCGAATCTCCACGCGATCCCCGCTGTTGAGGTTGCCCTTCACGCTGCCCATGATGACGACCTCGCGGGCGCTGATGTCGGCCTTCACCTTGCCGCCTTTGCGGATGGTGACGCGGTGATCGGGTGCGCTGATCAGGCCTTCGACGCTCCCGTCGATGTAGAGGGGGCCGGCGGCCGTGATCTCGCCCTTGATCACGATCGATTTGCCGATCAGGGATTCCTGATTCTGTGTGGCGGCGCGAGGCGCGTGCGTGGGCATCACGGGGCGCTCCACAGGCGAGAGCGCCGGCGGTTGCGGGGTGGGTTCATCGGCAGACTGCGGCGTTCTGTTTTCGGCGGTCTTCCACATAGAGATCGGGTCCTTTCGTCAGGTGTTCAGCAGAGAAGGCGTCATCGGGCAAGCCCGCATCAGGTCAGGTGGCTGGAACTTCATACTGAAGTGACACGCGTAGCTGATACAGCCAAAGAGCGTGCAATTTCCGGTTCCTCGACTGTAGCGAGAGCCCGGCCGCAGCGAAAGCGCAGAATACCTCGCGCCGGTTACGAAAGAAATGGGAGGGGCAGTGGAATGGGCAAGTCAGCAAGTCAGCAAGTCAGCGCGAGGCGGTGGAATCTCGGCGTGGCCGGCCACGCTACCATTCGGGGTGCTCCATTCATCGCGGCTTTATTGTCAAGTTCCGTGACATGCTTTACACCTTGTTATCAGGACATCCTTTACAGGTCAGGAATTGAGCGGGGAGCGTTCCGCCGCGCTGCCTGTCCATCCCGTCGTCCAGCTCCTTATTCCCTTGTCCCCTTGTCGCCCGCATATTCGTCTACCCAGTCGTTCACCGTCTTCCACCAGAGCTCGGAGTTCTGCGGCTTCAGCACCCAGTGCCCCTCGTCGGGAAAGTACAGCATCTTCGACGGCACGCCCAGCAACTGCAGCGTGTCAAACAACTGGAACCCCTCGCTCACATCCAGGCGGTAGTCGAGCTGCCCATGCACCACCAGCGTCGGCGTCTTGAAGTGCTTCGCATACAGCGACGGCGACCACTTCCTGAACGGATTCTCTTCATCCGGCTTGCCGTAGTAATCCCAGGGGTGGCCCTTGAACTCCCAGATGTTGAACCAGTCTTCTTCCGTCGTGCCAAACGCCGACTCGGCGTTAAACATGCCGTCATGCGTCACAATGCACTTGAAGCGGTCCGTGTGCCCCAGGATCCAGTTCGCCATGTAGCCGCCGTAGCTCGCGCCCAGCGCGCACTCCCGGTTCTTGTCGATGAAGGCGAAGTGCTGCTCCGCGTAGTCCAGCCCCTCCATCAGATCGGTGTAGGGCTTGCCGCCCCAGTCGCCGTTTACCCCGTCCACAAAGGTCTGTCCATAGCCGGTCGATCCCCGCGGATTGATCATCACCACGACATAACCATTCGCGGCAAACAGTTCCGCGTTCCAGCGATAGCTCCAGTCGTCTCCCCAAGCGCCTTGGGGACCTCCATGAATGAGAAATTTGACCGGGTACTTCTTCGCCGCATCAAACCCCGGCGGCCGGATCAGGAACCCTTCGACCTTCACTCCATCCTTCGCCGTAAACCCGAACGACTCCATCTTCGGCAGATCGAGTTGCGCGAGGAGGGCATCGTTGAGATGCGTGAGCGGAGTAGCAAAAGAATCGTGGTAGCGTGTGACTCCCGGATCGAGATCTCCCTCCTTGGTTACGTCTCCCAAGTTCACAGTCACGACTTCGGACGGCCCATCAACGGTCATTCTCGTCGCGACTACCGCAATAATCCCGCCCTTTTCGACCATCCCCGGACGATCCGGCCTTGCAAGCAGATGGAGACCGCTAAACTCACCGTTGTCTGTGAGTTGTGCGGCCGGTCCCGGATCAATGCCGGTGATATAGAGGTTTGCTTCGCCGCGAACTCCGCTTACAAAGGCAATTTGCCGAGAGCTCTTGCCCCACGCAAACTCATCCACCCAGTTCTCAAACTTCGGCAGCAGATCTTTCGTCGTCTTCGCCGCCCGGTCATACACCATCAACCGAAACTTGTCGCTCTCATACCCTGCGCGTGCCTGGCTCCGCCACGCCAGCCACTTTCCATCCGGAGAATACGCCGGACTGAAGTTCCCGCCCGCCGACGTCGACACCTTTACCGGCTTCGCCGCCGGATCCGTCAGGTCCAGCGTGAAGATCTTCGCGCTCGTCGAGATCGCCGGCACCGGATCGGTATTCTCGGTAAACGCCAGTTCCTCCGAGTCGGGCGCGAAGGCGCAGCCGCAGCTTGAATCATCCAGCGAAAACGGCGGCACATCGCGCGGATCGTTCGGAGTCAGATCGCGCATCTTGCCATCGCCCACTTGCACCAGAAACAGGTGCGACCGCTTGTCGCCCGTGAAGTGGTTCCAGTGCCGGTACAGCAGCGCGGTGAAGATCCGCGCCTTCACCTTGCTCGCCGCCAGCGCCGCGTCTCTCTGCGCGTTGCACCGGTCCCCTGAGTCAAAGTCAGCCTCGGAAATAGCCGGGCAATCCGGATACACACTCGACAGAAACACAATCGACTTCGAGTCCGGCGACCACTTCGCGCTCCCGGCCTCCGTCGCCAGGTTCGTCAGTTTCTTCGCGTCGCTGGTGGCTCCGGTGGCCGCGTCAAAGTCCGCAAGCCAGATCTGCTGGCCGCCATCGCGCCCCGAGAGAAACAGCACGCGCCGCCCGTCCGGCGCAAACTCGAGGCCCGTGTCGCCGGCCTGCGCCACATCCACCGTCTTGGCCTCTCCGCCGGCAACCGGCTGAATGTAGAGTTGCGTCGTTTTGGTGTTCTTCTCAAGGTTGACCGTCGTCACCTCGTAGGCCAGCCACTTGCCGTCCGGCGACACAGCCGTATCGCCCAGGCGCTTCATCGCCATCATGTCCTCGAAGGTCATGGGGCGCTTATCACCCCAGCGACGAGGACCTGTCGCTGGGGACCCCGAGCGCGGCTGATTTTGGGCCAGGCTGAAGGTGGAGGCAATGCCAACGAGGGCTGCAGCAAGGAGGAGTTTTCTGATGCGCATCGGTGTCCCATCGCCGCGGGCAGAGCGTTCACCGCGGGCGAAGAAAAAGTCTACACTGATGCGCGTACAAGTGGCAGTGAGAGGGGCGCCGGCTCAGGCCGCCTGCAGCTCGAGGATGATCCCCGCGCCGCGCGGCTCGTAGTTGGTGGCCGAGATGCGGCCGTTGTTTTCGCGCAGAATCGTCGCGCACAGCGACAGGCCCAGCCCCGCCGTCTCGCCTACAGCCTGTGCCGGCACAAAGGGATCGAAGGCCCGCGCCGGATGCAGGAAGCCAGGGCCCGAATGGGCGATCACAATCTTCACGTTCTCGTTCTCTGCCGTGGCCTCAATGCGCACCGACTTCTCGGCCGGCGACTCGATGTTTTCCACCGACTCAATGGCGAACTGCAGACAGTAGAGAACCGCCTGACGAATCTGCTGCGCATTGCCCAGCACGCGCGGCAGCCCGACTGCAATATGCAGCCGGAAGTCGATGGCGCGATGCACAAACTCTGAGCGATGCAACTGCTCCATGTCGTCGAGGAGCTCGTTGATCGAGATGGCGGTAAGGTGCTCGCTCTGCCCGCGCGACATCCGCGACAGGCTTTCCAGCGTGGCGCGCATCGACCGCGCCTCATTCAGGATGGACTCGATCGCCTTGCGCTCCTGGGGACTCATCGCCGGCGTCACCTCCAGCAGCGACGCATACCCGAGGATCACCGTCAGCGGATTATTCAGCTGCCGGGTGACGTTGTTGGCCAGTTGTCCCAGCCCCGCAAACTTCTCGGCGTCGATCAGCTTCTCCAGCATCATGGTCTGGCTCCGCGCCGCCTGGATACGGGCGGCCAACACCTCTATCGGCAGCAGGTCGTCTGCGCGCAGAGGCTGCTCGGGGGTCTGCAGGCCCGCCAGAAGCAAGGCGCCGTCGGCCGAAGAACGCCCATACAGCGGCGTGGCAATCACCTCCGTCATATGCAGCCGCGCCAGATCGTCGCCGGGCACCAGCCACGGCTCAAGACTCAGGCGGAACGACTGGCTGTGTTCCGCCGCCAGGGGAGCCGAACCCGGAGCCAGAAATCCACCTGGCTGGATCCGCGCAGCCAGCGACTCGAGCCCGCTCAGCGCAACATCGTCAATTCCCGCCCCACCGGCAAGGCGATACTGGCCTGAACCCTGCAGAAGGAGGAGAGCCACCTGCGCGAAACGGCTGTTACCCGCGACCGTCTGGCAGATGAGATTGCTCTGACGGTCGAAATCCTCTACCCGGCGCCGCGAAAGAACGACCTTGGAATACGCTTCGAGCTCGGTGCGGGCTCGATGCTCCCGCGCCTGATCGTTCCGTTGCAGGGCCAGTTGATCTTCCAGCGAAAGAACAATCAGCCCGACGGCAGCCACCACCTTGCCCATGGAGGCGACGGACAGCACCCCGACGTGCATCTCCGGCCGGTCAAAGATCGAATACTGCAGAAGGGTGACATTCAGCGACCACGCCAGGAACCCCAGAGCACTGAGGATCGTTCCCGGGCTCAGCCTGCGGAACACATAAAAGACCAGCAGCGCTGTCGTGAAATGCAGACCGCTCTCAACAAAGATCAGCGGCCAGTTGCCGCGCGCCGAGACACAGATCCACAGGCTCAAACCGCCCATGGCTACGCACAGGCTCAGCGCGAGCCACGTGGGCAGACCTCCCCGGGTAAAAGCCCATGAGCACCCGATCAATAGAGAGATGGCTCCCAGAGTCGGAAAGACGAAGAAGACCAGGTTGGCGGGGGCCTGCCCGTGGTAGATACCGTCAATCAGGACAGCGTACGCTGCCAGGGGAATGAGAAATGGAACCGCGAAGAGCACCCGCCGTTCGCCCAGTTGGAAAGACTGAGGAGACAACGAAGCAAGCAGAAGGGTTGCGCTTACCAGCGCCATGGTCTGCCCGGCCGAAACGACCCACGGATGCACCGCAGGATCGGAGAGGTCTCCGAACCCCAGATGGTAGACCTGGAGCATCCGCAAGATGGCACAGACAAACCCTGCAAGCCAGAGCAGTGTGCGCTGATCGCGCGAGCGCAGATACATCTGCGCAAACACCGGCAGCGTCAGCGCCGTCAGTACGATCGCGGGAAACTGGTAGCTGTCGGACATGTCAGCCAGGCCTCGCCCTCAACTGCTTCCGAAGGAACCGGCGATCAGAATTCTGATCGCATCGAAATGTTGCCCTGAATCCTAAGGTATGAAACCAACCGCAGGCTAGATGATGCGCTAAATCGCGACGATCATTGAACTTTGTAGAAACCTGGATCGCCTGTAAACTGACTCTCGTTTATGGGCGCACTTCTCTCCACGCCCTTCACGGGAATATTGTGCAACCATACACCTGCCCAGTCTATGCGTCTAATGTGGTAGAAGAGCAGGTGCGAAAAGTACCGTATGCGCAAGATGGGTAACCAGATAACCGCATACGAAGGGGGTCGGACTTGAGGTTCAGGTGGTTGCCGGTATTGCTGGCCAGCTCGGCTATGGCCCTTACAGCAGTGGCTCAGGACAAGGACAGCTTCACGCCCATGCCCCTCGATTCGGGATTCGGGCGCATGGACCTCTCCGCTCCATCGGTTCCACCCGAAGAGATCATCCAGAAATTTGCCGCCAAGGAGACCGAGTTCCAGGAAGCTTTGAACCACTACACCTACCGCCGCATCGCGCGTGTCCAGACGCTCGATGACGACAACAAGGTCGACGGCGAGTGGTACGAAGTCGACGACGTGATCTTTGACCCCACAGGGCGCCGGACCGAGCATGTGGTCAACGCGCCGGAAAGCACCCTGACCCGGGTCATGATGTCGCCCTCCGACCTGCAGGACATTCAGCACGGCTACCCCTTCGTTCTCACTACCGACGAGGTCAGCGAATACGACATCAAATATGTCGGCAAGCAGAGGGTCGATGAGGTCGATTGCTATGTCTTCGACGTCGCGCCCAAGGAGATCAAGAAGGGTAAGCGCTACCTCGACGGACGCATCTGGGTCGACGCTACGGACCTGCAGATCGTCGTCACCGATGGCCGCATGGTTCCTGATGACACGCGCAAAGGCAAAGAAGACCTGCACCCGCCTTTTATGACCTGGCGCCAGCAGATCGATGGCCATTACTGGTTTCCTGTCTATACCAAAGGCGAAGGCATTCTGCACTTTGCCGGCGGCTACGGCTACATGGCGCAGGACGTGCACATCCGAGACATCGTCAAATACACCGACTACAAGCGGTTCGGCTCAACCTCGCGCATCATCTTCGACGGCAAAGACATTACCAACAATACGGGCGATCAGAGCAAGCCGCAGCCCAACGCGCCCTCCAAGCCGCAGAAGTAACGTGTTCAGGCGGAACGTCTTTCAGAAGCGCAACGAGAGACAGCTCAACCCGCCATCCATCTTGCGGAACTCCGACATCTCGAGCACCAGCGGATTGAACCCCCGGGCCCTCAGCTCGGCCGTAAACTGCGGATACCCCGCCGCAACGAGGACCCGGTCGTTCACGCGAATGCAGTTGGCGGCGTAGCTCTCCCCTGGCCGCACCCGGATCAGCTCATATCCGGCAAACTGGCGGTTCCCCGCCATCTCTTCCATCACCACCAGGGTGTTCTCCTCGATAAACGCGATCCCGCTCTTGAGGTGCAGAATCGAGGCTGTCTGCCGGACATCGATCGCCGACGATGTGTATCCCAGCGCGGCGAGATGCTCAGCCAGTTGCCGCGCGCCTTCTTCGTTAGTGCGGTGCGAAAGACCGATAAAGAAGTGGTTGCCGGCCTCGCAGATATCACCTCCATCCACCGTCCCCGGAGCCTCAATCGCCGGCATGGATGGATAAAAACGCTCAAGCGCGGGACGGATGCCACTCGCCTCGCCCGTGCGGCTCGCAGCTCCGGGGCGCATCAGGATCGTCCCACGCGGCGTCACGATCGCCGTATCTTCCACGAATGTGGAATCGGGAAACCGCAGATCCGCTTCGAGGGTGGTGACCTGCAGTCCACACGCAACCAGCGCATCGCAGTATTGCGCATGCTGCGCGATGACACGCTCGAAGACCGGCGGGCCGAAGTCGACCGTCGTCAGTCCGTCGGCAAAGTTGGCGCCCGGCAGGCGAACAATGGCATTGCGAAACACCTGAACGGCCTCCTGAAGCGATGATGGCACACTCATCCGCTGGCCGCAGATGAGTGAAACGTGACCATATGCCTGCGGCTATGTTGCACAACGATGCGCTTGTCGGCTAGTAGAACAGGTATTTCCGCCAGCGATCGTCTCCTCGGCCCAGCATACGCATGATCTGGCGGCTGGTATGGAGAGAAAACGGCCGTGGCTCGCGCAGCAGGATCATGTCGTCGATCTCGTGCAACATGCGGTTGCCCTTGCGGCGGTTGCATGCGTGGCAGCAGGCTACGAGGTTTTCCCATGTGGAGTTGCCACCACGCGAGCGGGGAATCACGTGATCGAGCGTAAGTTCACTCGATGGCAGCACCGTGCCACAGTACTGGCAGGTATTGCGGTCGCGCAGCAGGATGTTTTTGCGCGACAGGGCGCGCGTCTGGTGGGGAATCCGGCGGTATTCAAGAAGGCGGATCACTGAAGGCATGGCAACGCGGCTGCGCTGGGCGTGCAAGGTGAGGCCATGTTCTTCTTCGGTGCGCGCGATGCCCTTCAGCACCAGCACGAGAGCGCGGCGCGCGCCGCAGATGTTGATGGGCTCGTACGACGCGTTCAGCACGAGCACCGGCATCTGGAGAATCTGGCTCGACTGCGAAACGTGCTGACCGGCAACGTGTTCAGCGGCCAGCGCCGCAGCCCTTGCAGCGGATTTCTGCTTGCGTGCATGAATCATGGCTTTTCCCAGCGACATCCTTTGTCCCCTGTCAAAAAGATGGTTGGTCGTGCGACGTAAACATGCCTTGCGCGTTGAGGTGAACCGGCATCGAACTTCTCCGAATTGCCTGCAGAACTTTCTCGTCGTCCCCCGCTGCGTACTGTCCAAAAGGATCTGCGGTGAGGCGCCGCGCGCGAGCCAGCGTTGCCACCCACACCGACTCAGCTCCGGCGTCGACAAGCGCCCGCGCTGCGGCGCGCGCAGTCGCGCCCGTGGTCAGAATGTCATCGACAACCAGAACATGCTTCCCGGAGACGGCAGCCGGATCGGGCACGGCGAAGGCGCGCCGCAGGTTAATCCGGCGCTGCCGGGGCGTAAGGCCGGCCTGACTGCCGGTCGCGCGTTGCCGCACCAGGGTGTCAGGAGTAAGCGTCAGCTTCCAGTTCGGGTAAGCGGCCGAGAAAGCCTTCACAGCTTCCTCGGCCAGCAACCGCGCCTGATTAAATCCGCGGCTGGCGTGCTTCGTCCGATGCAGCGGTACCGGAACGACCAGCATCTCGTGCGGCGCGTCCGGACCAAGCCGCGCGATAGCCACAGCCAGACGCCTGCCCAGTTCTCGGGCGATTGGCCGCAAACCCTGATACTTCAACGCGTGGACCAGGTCGCGCAGGCGGCCGTCATAGAGTCCGTAGGCGATCGCACGCCGGAACGGGGGCGGCGCCAGCCGGCACACCCGGCAAAGGTCTTTCAATTCAGCGCCGGAACCGGATTGCGGTGAGCCCAACGAGTCGCCACAGCAGGCACAGGCGGGCCCGGTCAGAGGCGGAATCTCAGTCCAGCAGGCATCACAAATTGGCGCGGAAGAGAGGCGCGGCAGAGGAGAGCCGCATAGAGAACACGAGGCAGGAAGAAATGCGCAACCCACGGTATCCACGGGACTTCGGAGGACGCGGGCCACGGCCCGCCAAGCCGAAGTTTCCGAGGGTGGAACGTCGAACGTCAGTGAACCGGAGTCCCTGCGGAAGACGCACCTCTCTTTGCAGGCGGCAGCAACTTGACCGGGCGTTCACCGCCTCACGATCACTATACCTTGTTTGCAATCCGCGTGCCAGCACGGGGCCGCGCTGTTCGAGGGCGTCATCAAGAGAGAAACGAGCAGGAAAGATGCGCCGGCCGGAAACCCCAATTCGGCCAGCACAGTACTCAACGCGCAAACGCGGCGCAGGGGTTATGCTGCGCCGCGTTCGATTGCATGGTTAGAGCGGTTTCACAATTCACGTGCATTTTCTGGCATTTGCAAAGGGTGGCTTTTTCCTGATGAAAAAGCCACTCGGCAATCTCGGCTCTGGTGTAAGGCAATTGCGAAACCGCTGTAGGCTTTCCGTTTAAAGGTTGCGCGACCCATGTTGCCGGTCGTGCCGCGCGAGTCAACGGCCTTTCTGATGGCCGGTCCCCGCATGCTCAGCCTCGGGGTTCGCGTCGGAGTAAATATCTTCTTCGTGGGCGCGGCCGGGATCATTCTTTGTGCCCACTTGCGCGGCGCCCTTCTTTGTGGCGTCTTTCACGGCATCTTTCACGTTGCCCCACGCCTTTTCCGCTTTGCCCTTGATCTGCTGGGTTGCACCTTCAACTTGCGCATCTGTGTCGCCGGTCCACTCGCCCACCTGGCGCTTCGCGCGTCCTACAGCGTCATCTACGGCGCCTTTTACTCGATCTTTATCCATACATGTACCTCCATCTGGTCTTTGGTTGTTATTGAATCGCCGGCTGGGAAATCTCCGGCGATGATGCGTCGATGCATCGTCATCGCAGAAGTCAAAGCACGGGCCGCCGCCCTGAGATGATCCGGATGAGAAGCACGACGAGTGCGATCACGAGCAGGATGTGGATGTACCCGCCCAGCGTGTAACTGCTAACGATCCCAAGCAACCAGAGGATCAGAAGGATGACAAAGATGGTCCAGAGCATTTGTGCTGCCTCCTGTACCTGGCGTTCTGCTTCCTGCAACAACCTAGGCTTTGACGCCGCTCCGGTCCACTAAGGTTGTTTGGCGCCAGCGGCCACAGCTGAATTAAAAGCCGAGCCCTTGAGATAACCCACGCGCGCAATTGCGCATCGGCTCGACGCTTCAATCGCGGCGCAGTCGTCTTCATCAGACTTGGCATCCAACCACAAGTCGCCGCACCACAGTAAAGCGGATGACTCGTTCGATATGCAGTACGGTCGCTGGATTGCGTAGAGCGCATTACATGAAGCGGCGCGCTCGAGGAGGAGATGACATGCTGCTGATAATTATTCTGCTGATTCTGATCTTTGGGACTGGCTATGGCGGCTATCGCATGGGGCCCGGCTGGGGGTACTACGGTGGCGGTGGATTGAGCCTTATCCTTACCATCGTCCTGGTGCTGCTCTTGCTAAGGGTCTTCTGATTACACCCGGTCACATACTCAGTTCTGAAACCAGTTGACATGGTGCGGGACCCAGCTACGGGGCGGGTCCCATGAATGCGGCAAGTTGAATCGGATGGCTAATGAGACTGGTCCGGTCCTGCCATGAGCTAAGAAGCAGCTACGATTTCCGTCGCAGAGCCGCAGCCGTGCAGGCGCCGGCCCATTTCAATTTCCCGGCACACTCTTCGAGCCGGTTGCTTTGGTCTTTCCACGCAGCTTGCGCAGATCTTCATACTTAGCTTCAAGAAGATCGAGCTCGATGTCACTGAGATTCTCGACGTTGATCATGCGGTTACGCGCCTTATCGATGGCGCGGATCAATTCATCGAGCTTTAGGTTGATCGCGCGGGCGTCGCGGTTCTGGGTGTTCTGGATCAAGAAGACCATGAGGAAAGTGATGATGGTCGTACCCGTGTTGATGAGGAGTTGCCAGGTTTCGGAGTAGCGAAAAGTGGGCCCCGTGATCGCCCAGCACACAATGATCGCGACGGCGAGAGTGAACGCCCACTTGGAACCGAGCCAGAAGGATGCGCCGGTCGCGAATTGCGCAAAGCGGTCTGGAGGGCTCTTCGACGTTGCCTCTCTAGCTCTCTTCTTCATGATCGTGGCCTCTATGCGGTTGGATGCAATGCGCCCAGCTCGAACGCATGTTTGCAGCCTCAAAACGCGCACAATCTGCACGCTGCTGGCTTTCCGCGAAACGAAGCGTCAGTGCGGTACACTTCATGCGTTGGAGGTGTTTTGTCTTTGCGCAGTCACCGCTTGTCTTGCAGCCTGGTCTTTACAGCACTTTTTCTACTCGTTCATGGCGGAACCCGGCTGGAAGCCCAGGCTCCACCACCGCAGCAACAGGGCGGCATGAGCAGCGGCATCTCCTCCGGCGTCGCGGCTGCACCGGTCTACGACGCGCAGAAGCGCCCCATCACCGCCGGCGGTTTCGTGGACAAAGGCCCGATCGTCTTTGAGGACATCACCAAGCAGGCGGGCCTCTCCGGCTGGATCCACAAAATGGGCGTGCCCGAGAAAAAGTTCATCGTCGAAACCAATGGCTCCGGCGTCTGCCTCATCGACTACGACAACGATGGATGGCTCGACATTTATCTCGTCAACGGCGCTACCTTCAACTCCCTTGACGGAAAAGAAGAGCCACCCCACGCTGCACTCTTTCACAACAACCACGACGGAACCTTCACCGACGTAAGCGCCAAAGCGGATGTGCAGAATGACCGCTGGGGCTATGGCTGCTCGGTCGCCGACTACAACAACGACGGATGGCCTGACCTTTACGTTGGCAACTACGGCAAGAACCGCCTCTACCGCAACAACCACGATGGAACCTTCACCGACGTTGCCGAGCAGGCGGGAGTGCAACTCGGCAACTGGTCTCCCGGTTCAGCGTGGGGCGACTATGACGGCGACGGTCTGCTCGATCTCTACGTCACCGGATACGTGCACTTTGACCGGAGCAATTTGCCGATTGCGGGAACCAAGGCCGTTGGCTACGCTTCTTGTCTCTATCGCGGCGACAACGTCAACTGCGGACCGCGCGGATTGAAGGGTGAGCCCGACCATCTCTTTCACAACAACGGAGACGGCACCTTCACCGACGTAACCAAGAAAGCCGGCGTGGAAGACAAAGACAACTACTACGGCTTTTCCACGATCTTTATCTCTCTCAATGGCAACGGCCGGCCCGACCTCGTCGTCGGCAACGACTCGGAACCGAACTTCCTCTACGTGAACAAGGGCGATGGCACCTTTGACGACGAGAGCTATGTCTCCGGCTTCGCGCTCAACAAAGATGGTCGCGAGATTGCCTCGATGGGCATTGCCGAAGGCGACTACGAAAACAATGGGCTCGTCGACTTCTACGTCACCGACTTCGGCGATGACTACAAGGTTCTCTTTCACAACGACGGCGATACCAGTTTTACCGATGTCAGCTACAGAGCAGGCCTTGCGCAGACCACCATTCCCTTCGTGGGCTGGGGCGACGGCTTCCTCGATTACGATAACGACGGCTGGCTCGACATTTTTGAGGTCAACGGGCACGTCTATCCCGAAGTCGACCGGCACGACTGGGGCACCACCTGGGCCGAGCGGCCGCTCTTGTTTCACAACGTGCCAGATGGCCCCAAGGATCGCAAGTTCGAAAACATTCCAGCCGTCAAGGGCACGGGGCTCGCCGACGTGATTCCCGCGCGCGGCGCGGCATTTGGCGATCTGTTCAACGACGGCAAGATCGATGTGATCATCAACCCGATCGACGGGCCGCCTGTTCTGCTGCGCAATGTCAACCCGGATCACCACCACTGGGTTGAAATGAAGCTGGTCGGCGGCTCCAACCCGGCTACGGGCAAGAAAAGCCCCAAAGATGCCACCTGCGCCACGGTCTATCTGAAGGCGAATGGCATGCGCATGCGGCAGGACGTGCTGGCCAGCGGCAGCTACATCAGCGCCAACGATCGCCGCCCCCACTTTGGCCTCGGCGACGCAACAGACCCGGGCACGGCAGAGATTCACTGGCCCGATGGCTCCAAAGAAACCATCAAGCTGCCGGCGGTCGACCGCATCTACACAATCGAAGAAAACAAGGGCATTACGGCCGCACTCTGCGGCGGTAAACCTTGTGAGCCGAACTCGGCAACCGTGAAACTGCTGCCCGAGACCGAAACCAAATTGGCCGAAATCACAGCCAGGGCGCCCTCGCATTGAGAAAGAAATGCCGGACGCAACTTTCTTTTGCGAGGGTTCCATCCGGCGGGTATCCCCGAGGAGGCGGCTCTAAAACACGCCGGCGAGAAAGACTTCGGCGCGGTGTTCTTTGCCGACCTTCACGCCACATTCCTCCAGCACCATCGGCGAAATCGTCATAACCGGGCAATGCGAACGCGCCAACAGCTTGTACACGACGCCCTGGCGGGTAACCGCGGCAAAGGCCGAAGCACCTCGCGCACCCAGCACAATCAAATCAGCCTGTTGTGCACGCGCCTGGTACAGCAGTTCTTCCGTGGGATCGCCGGGCACGACGATCGTCTGCACGCTGATCTTGTTGCGCAACTTGTCTGGTACCAGCGAGAGCAGATCGATTTCGATGTCGTCGATCGTGCGTCCGGCGAGGACCTCCGCTCGATCCTGGGGCCGAATGACATGCTCGAGCACCAGACGCGCCCCGTGCTGCGCGGCCAGCTCTGCCGCAAATTCGGCAATTGCGTAGCTGGTCTCATTCAGGCTCACGGCACAGAGAATCGTATTGGTGGCGTAGTTGCGGTAGCGTGCATCCACCACGTCGGGGCCGACGATAAAGATAGGCACGTTCGCCGAGCGGAGAACAGCCTCGGCAACCGAGCCGACGAGGAGTTTGCCAATGGGGCCCGGCGAATGGGTCCCCATCACAATGCGATCGACCTGTCGCTCGCGCAGGAAATGCAAGATCTGGTCGGCAGCCAATCCGGGCCGCACGACAATCTCGCAGGAGATGCCCTCTTCCCTGATCTTGTTGGCCAGGGGCTGCAAGTGATTGATTTCGGCGCGAGCCGCAGCGGCATAGTCGTAATACCGAATGCCCGAAGTCTCTGACGCGGCCACAACCATCGTGTCATATGCGTGAAAGAGAATGAGATGGGCGCCAAACTCACGGGCTTGGGCCTGAGCAAAGCCCAAGGCCTTTTCGTTGGCGGGGATCTCGGAGGCGAAGAGAATGGTGGAGGGTTTGCTCCACCCTGGCTTCATAACTGTGGCCATAGGCACCTCCCAGATTGTGCTTGTACTTTGGCAGTACTTGATAACCATTGACGGTGCCCGGCGGCACATGGTCACGTGATTTAGATCACTCTGAAAAGGGCTCGGTTGCGCGATCAATGCCGCCGGCGATCCGCCGCTTCTACCGGATGGACGCGAGAGACTACGGATTGGCTCCCCGTTGCTCGCAATTGTGCTTCACTTCCTGAAAGATGTCCAGCAGGACCGTGGCCCCCCGCATTACTTTCTGCAATGGTGATCTGAATCACAGATTCCAGACCTCAGTCGCTGCTTTCCTATGAGTGTGAGTCGGAGTGCTCCCCGCTGGACACGTCTTCGGGCCGGCCGCTCCGATCTCGGGGAGGCTCCATGCAGCCGATGCATCAGATTCCCGCCCGCGGCGGGCTGAACTACGACGAAGCTCCTTTTCTGGCGATCTGGGAAGTTACTCAATCCTGCGATCTTGCCTGCAAACACTGCCGTGCTGCGGCACAACCCATCGCTCATCCTGACCAGCTGACGACCGCCGAAGGCAAGGGACTGATCGAGCAGATTGCCGATCTCCACGTGCCTATCTTCGTCTTCACAGGCGGAGATCCACTCAAGCGTCCCGATCTTTACGAACTCATCCGCTACGCATCGGAAAAGAATGTGAAGGTTGCGGTGACACCGAGCGCGACCCCGCTGCTTACCCGCGACGCCATCTTCAAGATGAAAGAGGCCGGCGTCGTGCGGCTCGGAATCTCTCTCGACGGCTCGTCACCCGAGATTCACGACAATTTCCGCGGGTTGCCCGGCGCCTGGGAGCGGACCATCCAGGCCGTGGCCTGGGCCGGTGAAGCAGGACTGCCAATCCAGGTGCACACCACGATCAGCCGGCATAACGCACACGATCTCGATCACTTGTGCGCCCTGTTTGAGCGGCTGGCCATCGTCATGTGGAATGTCTTTTTCCTGGTGCCCGTGGGCCGCGGCCAGCTGGGCGACCTGCTCAGCGGAGAAGAGTTCGAGCAGGTCTTCGCAAAGATCTATGAGTTATCCCAGCGCGTGAGTTTCCAAATCAAGACCACCGAGGCGATGCACTACCGCCGCTACCTGTTGCAGCACAACCTGCAGGAACGCAAAATGGGCCATGGGCATCCGGGTGGACATCCCCATGCCGAATACGAGGCCGGCTCGCCGGTAGCCGACGCGCAGACCCGCACGCAGGGCTGGGCAACGCGCCGGGTCAACGACGGCAAAGGCTTTGTGTTCATCTCGCATGTCGGCAATGTCTATCCCAGCGGATTCCTGCCGATTCACGCCGGCAACATCCGCCAGAAGCCGCTCGCCGAGATTTATCGCAACGCGCCAATATTTAAAGCGCTCAGGAACACGACCCGGCTCGAAGGCAAGTGCGGAGCCTGCGAGTACAAAGAAATCTGCGGCGGCTCAAGGGCGCGCGCCTACGCGTTAACCGGTGATCCGCTTGCACAGGAACCCTGCTGCATCTATCAGCCAAAGAACTGGCACCCGCTCGCGGACCAGGAGCCGATTGAGCATCAGCACCCTGAGCTGACCGGGAATCTGGTCTCGCTCTAGGTCAGTGGAAGATCCTTCAGAGAAACAAGAAAGCCGGGGATCGATCCCCGGCTTTCTTGTTTCAGCCCGGCCTCAGTGCCCCACGGCGTCCGCTTTCCCCTTAAACCGGCTGTAGACGAACGCCACATAGCCGATGGCCAGCGCCATCCCGAAGGTCCACCAGGCGAGTCCGACAGCCAGTGTGTGTGGACCGGAGATCGCACGGGTCAGAGTGATGTCATTCCCGGCCCCGGTGGTAGCGGGCAGCAGCACGGGATACACACCCCAGCAGGCGCCCGCCAGCATGAAGAAGAGGTAAGTGCAGGAGGCAAGAAACGCCTTCACCGGCTGACATTTGTGGTTCCAAACCCAAAGCAGAATCAGCGAAACGATTACGCCGGCCGGAACGATGAAGCTGACCGGATAATGCAGGTAGTTGTCGAGGCTGGCGGGGCGCACGCGGATGGTAGCGACGAGGCTGACTCCGGTGAGCACGAGCAGCGTGACCCAGAGCGGTTTGACCAGGTTGCGTGCCCTGGCTTCGAGGTCGCCCGAGACTTTGATGGTGAGCCAGAGCGCTCCATGCAACGTAAGCGCCACCAGCGCCACGAGTCCGCCGATCACTGTGTACCAGTCCAGAATGCCGGGGTACGCGCCCGGCTGCCAGTTGGTCCACAGGGGCAGGAAGAAGTAGCCATCAGACTGTAGCGGCACGCCACGCAGAACATTGGCGAGCGCCGCGCCATAAAACACGGCGAGCAAACCGCTGGCGATACCGAAGACGCCGTCAAGCAGCGCGCGCCAGACACCGACATCGATATGATTGCGCAGTTCGAGACTCACGCCCCGCAAAATCAGCAACCACAGAACAATCATGAGAGGCAGATAGAACCCGCTGAAGGCCGAAGCGTAGAGCAGCGGGAAAGCGAAGTAGAGCGTGCCGCCCCCGGCGAGGAGCCAGACTTCGTTACCGTCCCAGACGGGGCCGATGGAGCGCAGCGAGGCCTGACGTTCGGCTTCATTGCGAACGAGAAAAAGGTGCAGCACGCCGACACCGAGATCGAAGCCGTCGAGCACGACGTAGCCGACGATCATGACAGCTACCAACCAGAACCAGAGAAAACCCATCATTTCAAATCTCCTGTCAATCGTTCAGGCTTGCGCGAAGGCATCAGGCATGGACCGATTCGCTCAGGGTTGCGTTGATCTGAGGACCGTGGCTGATCTCGCGATAGACCAGCACCGTGAAGAGCAGACCAAGCAGCGCATAGAGGCCCATGAACCCGATAAGCGTGAACAGACCGTTGCCTGCGGAAACCGTGCTCGAGAAGCCCTCGCTGGTGCGCATGAGCCCGTAGATCAGCCACGGCTGCCGGCCAATCTCTGCCGTCATCCATCCTGCCGTGTTGGCGATGTACGGCAGCGGGAAGCTGATCAACAACAGCCAGAGCATCCATCGGGCGCGGTAGATCTGGCCGCGCCAGAGAAGAAATGCGGCGACGATCATCAGCGCGACGAAGTAAGTCCCGAGCCCGGCCATGATGTGGTAGGCGTAATAGAGCAGCGGCAGCGTCGTGGGCCACTGGTCGCGCGGGAACTGATCGAGACCCTTCACCTCAGCCTTTGTCGTTCCATAGATGAGGAAGCTCAGAACATTGTTGACCACGATGGGGTTGTCGATCTGCTGGGTCTCCTCATTGGGCTGGCCCATGAGCACAATGCCGGCGCCCGTCTCAGTTTTGAAGAGACCCTCCATCGCCGCTATGGCGGCCGGCTGATGCCGCGCGACATATTTGCCGTGCAGGTCGCCGGTGGGGAAAATGATCGCGATCGCCGAGAGGACCCCGGCGATGACACCGACTCTGACGAAGATCCGGCCATAGTCGGGATAGCGGCCATCCAGCAGATAGAATGCGCCCACCGCAGCCATGACGAAGCTGCCCGTAACGACCGCACCGGTCATGTTGTGCATGTACTGGAGCAGTCCCCAGGGATTGAGCAGGAGTTGCCAGAAGCTGAGAACCTGGAACTGCCCGTTGGGCAAGCGATCGTAAGCGACGGGGTGCTGCATCCAAGCGTCGGTCACGATGATGAAAAAGCCCGAAATCCACGAACCCAGCCACACCATCACAGCCGAGAACCAGTGCATCTTCCTGGACAGCCGATTCTCGCCATAAAGAAAGAGACCGAGAAAAGCTGACTCGAGAAAGAAGCTGAAAACGCCCTCCATGGCGAGGGGCTGGCCGATTACGCCGCCGGAGAGCTGCGAGAATCGCGCCCAGTTGGTGCCAAACTCAAACTCCATGGGGATGCCGGTCACAACGCCAAACACAAAGTTGATGCCGAAGATCCGGCCCCAGAAGCGCGCCGCCTTGTCCCAGTGCTCATCGCTGGTTTTGAGGGCGATGGTCTTGAGGACAACAATGAGCAACGCCAGGCCCATGGTGAGTTGGGGAAAGAGGTAGTGAAACGTGACCGTAAACGCAAAATGCAATCGGTGAATCAGCTCGGCAGTCATCCAATAACTCCTAGAAAACCTGGGCAGATGAAGCGGGAAGTAACGTGCACATGTTTGGCGCGAACGTACCAGCGTACACGGAACGCGGGGAAACGCGCAGCCGCGAGGGTACACGATTATTTTCAGCCGCCACCGGTCATCTTGATGTGATTTAAATCACTTCCGGAGAAGGGGTTCGGGGAGGATTCTGGATGTGCTGAGAGCGGTTCCCCAGAGCGCCTTGCCGCAGCATGATCTTGCGCCGGACCGGAACCTGCTCTAATAGAAGCGATTGAGGTCGGCAATGCGCACAGCGATCATCGGCGGGGGCATAGCGGGGCTGGCGGCTGCCTACGAATTAGAAAAGGCACGTCGAGGCGGCGCACCCGTGGAGTACACACTCTTCGAGGCGCGTGAGCGGCTGGGCGGCTCAATCGCCACTGAAGTGGTGAACGGCGCCGTGCTCGAACGCGGCCCTGACAGCTTTATCAGCGAGAAGCCGGCTGCCGCCGAACTGTGCCGGGAATTGGGACTCGGCGACCAGCTAACCCCGTCCAATGATGCGGACCGCCGCACCTTCGTGGTGGTGCGCAACAAACTGGTCTCCCTGCCCGACGGCCTGATGTTCCTGATCCCGACCAAGCTGGTGCCAACGGCGCTCACAGGGCTTTTCAGCATGAAGACGAAAATCCGCATGGCGCTGGAATTACTGCATCCGCCACGTCCAAGCGGTAGCGACGAGTCTGTAGCCTCATTAGTGGAACGCCACTTCGGCGCAGAGGCCGTGGACCGGCTCGCCGATCCCCTGCTGAGCGGCATCTATGGCGGCGACGCCACGCAGTTGAGCGCGCGGACGGTCTTGCCGCGCCTCGTCGAGATGGAAGAGAAGTACGGCTCGCTCACACGCGGAATGCTCGCGGCACATAAGCAGATGCGGGCAAAGATGGCCGCTGCGCACAAGAACGCTGCAACACAGAACTCCGGTGCGAACAGTGATGGCACAGATCGGACGTCGCGTGCCGTAGGAACCGGCGCGGCAAATCCTGGCCGTCCGGGTCCGCGCGGGATCTTCACAACCCTGCGCGGTGGCATGCAGACTCTGGTTGACGCGCTGGAGAGCCGGCTGCAACCTGAGTGGATCCGACGGAACACGAAAGTGGATACGCTTGAAAAGATATCCGACGGCTGGCGCATCACGGCTGGCGGCATCGCCGAGCACTACGACGCGGTGATCATGGCATCGCCCGCGTGGGCTGTCGCCGAGTTGCTGCGCGGCGCAGATGCCACGCTGGCAGAAGATCTCGGCAGCATTCCCTACTCCTCGTCAATCACGGTAAACCTGCTCTACGACGAGTCGCAGCTCGGAGAGCTTCCGGACGGCTTCGGGTTCCTCGTTCCTGCGAGCGAGGGCCGCACCATGCTCGCCTGCACCTTTGCGCATCGCAAGTTTCTGGGCCGCACGCCGACAGGCAAGGTCGTGCTGCGGGCCTTCCTCGGTGGAATGAAGAATGAAGCCCTGTTGACCACACCCGACGCAGAGCTGGTGGCGATTGTGCGGCAAGAACTGCAGGCGATTCTCGGCGAAGAGACCTTCGATCGCGAAGAGCAGCCGGAACATGCGCAGGTCTCGCGGTGGCGTCGCGCGATGGCGCAGTACGCAGTGGGCCACCGGGAGCGGATGGAGCGAGTGGAAGAGCGCGTCGCCATGCTGCCGGGACTTCGGCTTGCCGGCAACGCGTACGACGGCATCGGCATCCCCGATTGCATCCGGCTGGGGCGCCAGGCGGCACGGGAGTTGGTTGCAGAGAAAGAGCCTTTAGTTACCAGCGCTGACTGAAGACTTGTTATTGCGATCGCTTTCTTCTTCCTCAAGTCAAACGATCGTTGTAGGCTGATTGGGCGTGTCCGACGAGTCCACAATTCTCTATACCGATTCTTCGACTTCTATCCCTCATGAGGAAGTCTCAAACGATCGCCGGCTTCGCTGGTTCGAGCTTTCGCTCGTCGTTCTTATTGCGATCGGTGGCTCGTTTATCACCAGCCTTAACATTCTACTGACAGGTCGCATTGATGCGGCCTGGGTTCATAACCTACGGTGGGCATCGGGACTCTTTCACCAATTGACCTGCCTGGCGCTTCTTGGGTATGTCCTTTCACGCCGCAAACTTCAATTCACCGATCTTGGACTTCGGTGGTCTTTCCGCGATCTTGGCTCGGGCCTTCTTGTCGCGTTCGCTTCCTATTGGAGCTACGCGATTGGTTATTATTTCGTGCACTCGGTACATGGGGTCTTCTTCGGGTCAGGGACAAGCGGTGTGTCGTTTCGAACGGCCTTCGCAAACCCCACCTTCCTCGCGATACCATTCGCGCTGATTAATCCATTCTTCGAGGAACTTGTGGTCCGAGCTTATCTCATGACGGAGCTGAAGGACCTTACTGGATCTTGGTTGATTAGCGGAGCCGCGAGCCTGATAGTACAAACCTCCTATCATCTCTATTACGGTTGGGTAGGGGCCTTGTCGCTATCATTCCAGTTTCTCGTCTTCACGATCTACTTCGCTCGAACCCGCAAAGCCACGCCTGTCATTGTCGCGCATGGAATCTTCGATCTTTGGGCGCTATTGAGAATCTGGTAGCCGAGCGGGACTCATCCTTTTCACGTGCGCAATCTTCACGGAGGAATTACTTCGCCACCACCGGCAGAATCAACACGCTGGGATGCTCGGCGTCGTGAAGAACCGTGTTGGTCGCCTTCACGAAATCCGTTGCCTCCTCGGCATTTTTGCCGGTGTTTGGGTTACGGTCGAAACGCGGAAAGTTGCTCGAGGAGACTTCGAGCCGGATCCGATGCCCCTTCTTGAAGACATTGCTCGTGGCCCAGACGTCGATTTTGTACTCGTAGATCTTGCCTGGCATGATCGGCTTGGGCTCGCCAAGCGTGGATTCACGGAAGCTGGCGCGGAGAATGCCTTCGGTCAGGTTCTGCGCAAAGCCGTTAGGCCACACATCCACCAGCTTCGCGGTAAAGTCGGTGTCGACCGCCGATGACTTGGCAAAGAGATCGAGCGTGACAGGACCGGTAATTTCGGTATCCGCAGTCAGCGGCGGCGTGGAGTAGACCAGCACATCGTCGCGGGCCTCAACCTCTTTCTGGTTGCGCGGCCCCGCGGGCTCGTGAACCGGATCGCAGCAGAGCGGACCGCCGGTGGTAGGCACCGGGTTGGCTGGGTCGTAAATATAGGTATCAGCCGACTCGGAATGCGGCGCAGTCGTCGAGAGAGTCCCGTCACCTGCGGCGCCGTTGGCCTTGCCGCCCGAGCTAAGGAAGTAGCGCGTCTCATTAGCCCTTGCCAGCGGCCAAGCTGTCTCGTTGCGCCACTTGTTTTCGCCCATCACGAAGATGCGGACCGGGTGCGTGGGGTCAGAAAACTCGTTGTGCTTGCCCATGAAGAGATAGTCATACCAGTCGAGGGTGAGCGTGTCTTCGTTGTACTCCTTCGCCTCGGGTCCGAAGTCGACATCGCCGATCTTCTCGCCGATGCCGGCGTGGCCGCCGATCGCGATGATGAGCCTTTGATTGGCGCGCGCCGCAGCGTTCCCGGCGTGGTCGCGCAGGCCCTCATAGTTCTCCAGCGAGCCACCCTGAAAGAGGTCGTACCAGGCGGCGACGGTGAGCGCCGGCACCTGGATGTTGGCGTAGTTCAGGTCGATGGCCCATTGCTTCCAGTAGCTGTCGAAGGTGGGGTGTGCGAGCCAGTCGAGGAAGTACGGCGCAAGCTTTGCAGTTGTTGCCGACACGCCGGGATCAATATCGGTGTTGAAGAGTGGATACTTCGTCAGCGGAAGCGTTTTGGCGCCGACCGACGCGTTGGTATTGTCACGGATCTCGTGGTCAAGTGTGTCCTGTGCCAGGCCCGAGGTCCACGACTCATCGAACCATTGCTCGAAGGCGCCGCCCTGGTACGTCCAGTTCTCGTGATAATTCGACGCAGTCACGACGGGGCAGATACCGGCGAGATGCGGCGGATGGCTGATCGCGGCGAGCATCTGCGTTGCCCCCACGTACGATCCGCCGAACATGCCGACCTTGCCATTGGCGTGCGGAAGAGCGGCGGCCCACTCGACAGTGTCATAGCCGTCATCGATCTCATGCTTGAAGGTGTACCACTCGCCTTCGGAGGTGTAGCGCCCTCGCACGTCCTGCACAACGACCATGAAACCCCGTGCAACAGCCTGCAGTGCGAAGGTGGTCGCGTTGTCCTTGTTGTAAGGCGTGCGCTGCAGCAGGACGGGGAAGGTTCCATCGCCGGCAGGTCGATAAATGTCGGCATGCAACGTGACGCCGTCGCGGGTCTTCATGGCGACGTTGCGCTCGATCACGATTCCCGAGGGTGTTTGAGCGAAGGCCGTGGACACACAGAGAGCGACGACGGCGAGGAGACACAGAGATTTTGGGGACACGCATTCCTCCGGCAGAAAAGACGAAGGCCATTCTAAACGTAAGGTCCGAGGCGATAGCCGATGCGGCTGGGATCGACGAAGAGACGTGCGGTGACGACGCCGAAGAGAAAACCACCGATGTGGGCGAGATAGGCAACGCCGCCGGTGCGCACGTTGGCGACCACACCCACGTTGAGGACCTGGATAAGGAACCAGAATCCAATGAGAAACGCCGCAGGGATGAAGGTGACGCGAATGAAGATGAGGAAGAAGAGAACGGTACGAATACGGTCGCGCGGAAAGGTGACGATGAATGCGCCCATGACGGCCGCGATGGCGCCGCTGGCGCCAAGCGTGGGTATGCGCGAGAAAGGGTCGCCCAGGATCTGGCACAGCATGGCGATAACGCCCCCGGTGAGATAAAAGATAAGGAACGGAATCGCGCCCATCGAGTCTTCGATCTCGCGGCCAAAGGCCCAGAGGTAGATCATGTTGCCGATGATGTGCATCCAGCTGGCGTGCATGAACATCGAGGTCAGCACCGTGATCCAGTGATGGCCATGCACAATGCGAAGAGGGATTGCCGACCAGTGGTAGACAAAAGCATTGCCGAACGCAAGCTCTTTGAAAAACACGTAGACATTGAGCAGAATGATGCCGGTGGTGACGAAGGCGAACTGCCGTGGGCGGCGCGAGGCATCGCCCAGGGGGATCATGCCTCCCATTACATGCCGCCCTTGCCGAGCAGGATGCCGATGCCGTAGGTGACAGCGCCTTCGACGGCGCCGACGATGGTCATCTCAAGACCAGACGACCACCACGAGCGGATGGTGATGAGGCTCTTGGCCGCGCCCACGGCGAAATGTGCAATCAGCGACACTATCGCGGCCACAATCACCGCCGGAACACCGTTCATAAAGAAGAACGGGATGATGGGGATGAGCGCGCCCACCGCGGTTGAAAGCGCGCCGGAGCTGGCAGAGACAATAGGATTCGACAATGCCTCCTCTGAGGTGCCGAGGCGTTCGCTCGCGAGGGCCCGCAGCAACTGCTCAGGATCACTCGCGATGTGGTTGACCATGTGGATGGCGTCGGCCTCGGGCAGTCCCTTGACCTGGTAGTAGAGCGAAAGCAGTTCACGCGCTTCGGGCTGATTGAGGCGAATGGCCTCGCGTTCGCGTGCGATTTCGGCGTGATAGATCTCCTGCTCGCTCTTGGCGGCGAGATATGCGCCCGAGCCCATGGACAGGGCAGAGGCGATCATGCCGGAGAGACCGGCAAGCAGCACATACTTGCTGTCGCCGGCTGTGGCGCCTGAAACGCCGGAGACGATGCCAAAGATGGCGCCGAGGCCATCGTTGACGCCGTAGATCGCATCGCCGATCCAGGCGCCGGGCTGCTTGCGGCCTTCGTTGCGCTTCGAGAGCATCTCTTCGAGAACGGCCTTAGCGTCGACTTTGGGCGCACCGGCCGGAGCGGTGTAGTGGCCACGCAGCAGCGAGCCGAGCTCGCGGTGATGCTCGCGTTCGTCCTCAATGACATGTTCGAGAATGGCAATGGAGCCTTCGTCGCCCAGTTCCTTCAACTGTGTGCCGTATCGCGCGATGTCGCGGCTCTCTTCAATCTCAAGACGGCGGAGGGCCATCTTGGGTCCGCCGGCGCGGTTGGCCAGCGAATCGGCATTGCCGCCGGGTGCGCCGGTGTACTCGGGTTTCGGACCGCCGAGTTCCTGGATACGGCCCTCCCAGAGTGCAGCGTGTTCAAGCTCAGCCTGGGCAAGGTGACGCAGCACCTGCGCGCGGACGGGATCGGTGTCGCGGTCGGCAAGAGTGGTGTAGGTATGAAAACCCTCCATCTCCGCCTGCCAGTTGCCTTCCAGGGCCTCCAACACCTTCTTGAGCCTGGCGCTGTTCAACGCTGCGATCGCCACGTCGTTCTCCTTGCTTTTCCCCTGAGAATACCCGAATCGACAGGGGTTAAGGTAGCGGCCGCAAACGGTTGACGGCGCGCACTTCCCTTCCCGGCCGTTTCCCGTATAGTGTGGTGTGCAGCAAATCAGCCGGCGGCAACCTGCCAACCGCCCTAGCGGCGCGCCTGTAACGACGGGAGCGCAAAACTGCTCTAACCGGGCAGAACCTTTGAGCAAGCGGAGAACAACCGTTTATGTCCACTCGATCGACTCCACCGGCGGAACAAAGCACGCCGAACTATACCGGCCCCTTTATTACAGTGGCCGTTCTGTTCTTCATCTTCGGGTTCATTACCAACCTCAATATGGCGCTGGTGCCGCATCTGCGCAATATCTTCACTCTCCCGTACGCATGGGCCATGCTGGCCGAGTCGGCTTTCTTCCTGGCCTACTTTGTATTTTCGTCGCCGACGGCAAGGCTGATTGAATCGATCGGCTACAAAAAGACGATGGTGGTCTCGCTGTTCATTCAGGTCGTGGGCTGCCTGTTATTTGTGCCGGCCGCGAAGCTTGTGAGTTTCCCGCTCTTTCTGACGGCAGTGTTTATCGTAGGTGCCGGCGTTACGGCATTGCAGACTGCGGCAAATCCGTATGTCGCGATTCTGGGACCGGAACATAGCGCGCCCGTGCGTCTGACGCTGGCTCAGGCGTTGAACTCGTTGGGCGGCACCATTGCGCCGCTGGTCGCGGGCGCTTATATCCTGACGGACCCGGCAAGCACGGCGACGAAAGCAGCCGTTGCCAACACGGTGCGCGGACCTTATATCGCCATCGCAGGCGGGCTGCTGATTCTTGGGATTGCCGTGGCCTTCATGCACCTTCCTCATATCGCGCAGACCCAGGCATTCCGTCCCGCAAAAGAAGGCGACCCGATTCTGAGCCGCAGCATCTGGGGCTACAGGCACACCGTGCTGGGAGCGGTCGGCATCTTTCTCTATGTCGGCGTCGAAGTGGGACTGGCGTCGATCGCAGTGAACTACTTCCTCTCGCAAGG
>Ga0335073_10001524_pt1 | contig 31093 bp, 29 predicted proteins | sample Lox_Sample_22_FD_207093 | JGI IMG/M metagenome (GOLD analysis project Ga0335073, IMG submission 207093) | Soil microbial communities from Loxahatchee National Wildlife Refuge, Florida, United States - Lox_Sample_2.2 | ecosystem: Environmental > Terrestrial > Soil > Wetlands | place: USA... | reverse complement strand
CCTCGCCCACGAGCGCCTCGGGCCGGGCAAGCTCGTCGCCCCCGAGCTCGCGTGCGTCGTCGACACCGATGCCGCGCGCGCCCGGGCGGTGGCCCGCCAGTACGCGAAGCTGTACCTCGGCCTGCGCAACTACACGGGTAATCTGCTCAGGTTCGGATTCACCGACGCTGACATCGCCGGCGGAGGCTCTGACCGGCTGATCGACGCCGTCGTCCCGCATGGCAGCGCCGAGCAGATCGCCGAGGTCGTGCGCGCTCACCTCGACGCGGGTGCCGATCACGTGTGCGTGCAGCCGCTGGGAGAAGAGGGCATCCCGCGCGAGTCGTGGGCGGCGCTCGCGAAGGTGTTGGTCGACTAGTCGAAAGTGACAGGCCCGCCCCGGTATCGCCGGAGCGGGCCTTGGTCACTCGACCGTGCAGTCGCCCTAGGAGATCGTCACCGTCCTTGGCGCCGAAGCGATTCCGTTGGCGATCACGACCAGCGTGCTCCTGCCGCTGGGCGTGGACCTCGGGAGGGTGAACTCGGTCGAGGAGTTCGCGCCGGGAGCAACCGATACCGAACTCCAATCGTGGGTGCGGGCGTAAGTGACCGCGCCCGTGGCGGAGTTGGTGATCCGTACCAGGGGGAAGTTGGTGTTGTCCTGGACGTCATCACCGTAGACGGCTCCCTGGTCCAGCCCGGCAAGCTGCTTGCCGGACAGGCTGTAGGTGCCACCCGGCCTGAGGCCGGTGTCGCTCAGCGACCTGATCGAGGGCGCCCATGCCGCGTTCGGCGCGCCGCTCCCCGTGTACACCTCCATATCGCTGCTGCCGTCGTTGTACAGCACCTGCCCGTTCGGCAGGTCGAGCATCCGTGTCTGATACGAGGTGTCATTCTCCGCGTTCGGCGCATCCAGGATCTGAGTCAGCGAGTTCGAGCCCGTGTTGTAGATCCAGAAGTGCGTCGGGATGTTGTACGTGCACGCGCTGGCGTCGAACAGGACGTTCCCGTCCGGCAGGGTCGCCGCCGGTCCATCGGTGCTCGCGTACTGCTCGTTGTTGACGGTCGGGATCTCCGGCCCCGCGGCCCACGTGCCCGGGGTCCCCGCCGCGTACTGGTAGAGCGCGGTCTGCGTTGGTGTGTCGGTGGTGCACGGGTTCGGGTATTCGTCCGTGCTCGTACCGGCCCCGACCACGAACACGTTCCCACCCGGCACCTCGGCCTGCGGCCCGATCTCGACGACCGGCCACGGGTTCAGCGGATAGCCGTTCGGGACCTCGGACCCGGAGAAGCTCCATGTGTTGTTGTTCGGGTTGAACAGCTGCGAGCCGCCCACGGCTGCCCACACGTCGACGGTCAGGACCTGGCCGCTCGGCTCGAGCGTCCACCCCTCTTCGTCGTTGGGGTCTTCCTTGCCCGTCGCAGGGATCACGGTCCACGTCAGCTTCTTCGCGTTGAGCAACGCGTCGTCGACGGTTGGCTCCGGATCCGTCAGGCAGGTGTTGCACGGATGCTGGAGCATGAACGTGCCGTCGTTCAGGACCTCGCTCGCGGCGTCCCCCATGTTCGTCCAGCCCGGCGGCGGTGGGACGGAGCGCCAGCTGTTGCTCACCGGGTCGTAGATCTCGCCCTGGTTCGACCACACGGCGTTCTCGCCGTTGTACTCGCCGCCCTCGACGATCATCCGTCCATCGGGCAGGATCGCCGAGGCGAAATACAGCGGCGCGTAGTTCGCCGGCATCGACGCGATCTGGCTCCACGTACCGTTGACGTAGCTGCCGTTCGCATCCGGCGTGAGCTTCCACCACTGGTTCGTGGCCGCGACGGTGTCGTTGTCGGGTTCGTTGTGTACGAGCACCGTACCGTCGCTCTCGAGGAGCATCGTGCCCGGCGTCCCGAACGGCGGCGGGGTTGCGAGCGGCGTCCAGGGTGACGCCGTGTCCCGCGGAGCTAGTGCCGGCTTGACCCCCGATGCGACGGGATGCTTGAACGGGGTGAGGATTGGGTGAAATGCGGACCTGGCCGCCCTTGCGGAAAGCTGGGCGTGGCTGGCCCGGGTCGCGGACGCCAGCGGCGTACTGGCGAGGACCAGCACGGCGAGTGTGGCCACCCCAGCCACGCACGCAGCCGCGCCCGCCATGACGACGAAACGACGACGTATTGAAGGCAAAGCCCCTCCCGGGGTTCGTCCTGCGCTTTTTAGGACGGCACTGGACCCTACCAGTGCCTCGGAGGTGACAGTCACGGTTTGTACGGCGCGTCAGCGCACTGACACGACGGCCGGGCGGTTGGTGGGGTGGGCGGAACCGGCGCGTGGCGGTGGCGCTGGCGGTGGCGGAGCGCCGCTAACCGATCACGGCGGCCTGCGACCCGTTGGGTGCCGGCTCGCGGCTCGCGAGCTCGGCCAGCACGGCGGCGACCCGCGAGAGGTGCGTGCGCATCCCCAGCTCGGCGGCCTCGCGATCGCGATCGCCGATCGCGCTCACGATCGCTACGTGCTCGGCGATCGAGCGCGTGGAGCGCCCGGGGGCGAGGACGGTGCGGAACTGGAAACGCACCACCTGGGAGCGGAGCCGGGAGCAGACTTCGATCGCCACGCCGTGGCGGGATATCTCGAGAATGCGGCGGTGCAGGGTGCCGTTGCATTCGGACATCCCGAGCAACTCGCCGTCGGCCTGCAGGCGCTGCATCTCGGCGATGAGCGCGACGAGTTCACGGGCTTCGTCGTCCGTGCGGCGAAGTGCGGCATAGCCGGCGGCGAGCGACTCGAGGGCCGTGCGGGCCTCGACGATCTCGATCGCCTCGTCGATCGATATGCGCCGGACGCGCGCCCCCCGATTGGGTTCACGCACCACGAGCCCGTCGTGGCTCAAGCGCACCAGCGCGGCGCGCACCGCGCCGCGACTGGCCCCGAGGCGCTCCGCAATCTCCTCCTCGACGAGGTGTTCTCCGGGCGACAGCTCCGATCGGACGATCGCGTCGTGCAGAGCGTCGTAGACGTTCCGTTCGGTCATCGCCCGATCTATACCAGACGAATAAGAGAAACGTAGGTAGTTGTGGACGACAGTGTCAACAATCCGGCGCCGCAGGTCCGGGTGTTCGTGGTCTCCGAGAGGAGGCCGCCCGTTGCGCAATCCGCAACCTAAGGTTCTGCGACCAGGATTGCCAACAATCTCGTGAACACGGTAGGGTCGGCTCGGTGGCCCTCCCGCCCCGGGAGAGCCGAGGGAAAAGGAGTGATCATGCGTTTCTCAGCGCTGCTGAGGCATGCCCGAAGGCCGCGCGCGGTCGCCGGTCTCGCCACTCTGGTGGCGGTGGCATGCTGCGGCATCCTGCTGGCGGTCCCGGCGCTCGGACACGAGCCGGGTGCTCCCTCCGGGAGCCCGGCGCCATCGGTGTCGGACACCCTGGGTATGGCCTCTCTGCCGGTCCATCCCGCCAAGATTTCATGTTCCACGCTGGCTGAGACCGAGCAGGTCGATGGTCTCAGCGTCAAGATCGACGCCACCGAAGTCGGCAGCGCCTCGGCGGGGTCGCCGCAGTACTGCGCGGTGACCGGCCACATCGCGGCGAACATCGGCTTCGAGGCGTTGTTCCCCGTCTCGACCTGGCGTGGGCGGTACCTCCAGATCGGCTGTGGCGGTCTGTGCGGGAACATCGGCCTGAACGCGCCGCAATCGACCGACTATCAGCCGCTCCAGAACGGCTGGTTCGTCGTCGCCTCTCAGGACGAGGGGCACGCCGGCAACGGGACGACGTGGTCCACCAACGGGCCCCAGCGAGTCGACTTCGCGTACCTGTCCGACCACGACCTGGCGGTCGTCGTCAAGGGACTGGCCAATGCCTATTACGGCTACCGCCCGATCTACTCGTACTTCGACGGCTGCTCACAGGGCGGACACCAGGCGCTCACCGAAGCGCAGCGGTTCCCCAAGGACTTCAACGGGATTCTCGCCGGTGCGCCTGCCTCGATCATGACCGAGCTGAACGCGGTCCTGCACGAGTACACGTACGCCCAGAACTACGACCATTCCTCCGGGACCGGTGACTACTCCGGGAACACGATCCTCGGTCAGACGGATGCAAACAACGTCCTGAACGCGGCGATGAAGGCGTGCTACCCGCAGGTCGGGCTGATGCTCGACTACCGCGCCTGCGAGCAGAAGTTCAACCTTGACTCGATCAGGTGCTCGCCAACCCTCACCAGCAACTGCCTGACGCCGGCGCAGATCGCCGTCGTGCAGAAGATCTGGGCGGGGCCGGTCGACCCCCAGGGCCAGCATCTGTACCCGGGTGGATATCCGCTCGGGAGCGAGTTCAACTGGAGCAACGGGACCAGCGCGAACCTCCCGATGACGGCAGGAGGGACGGCAACGCCAGCCGGGTTCATCACGGCGTGGCTCCAGTACTTCACGTTCGGGACCCCGCAGTCCGGGGTCACGCTCAGCGCGAACGACGTCGCCGACGAGCCGTTCACGAAGGCGGAGTTCGACCAGATCGAGAAGCTCGCGCCGTTCTGGGACGCGACCAATCCCGACCTCAGCTCCTTCGAACGGGTCGGCGGCAAGCTGATCCTGTGGCAGGGAGAGGCCGACTGGTCGATCCCGACGATCAGCTCGATCGCCTACTACCAGGCAGTCGTCAAGGCGATGGGCGGTCTCTGGAACACCCAGCAGTTCGCCCGGTACTACCTGCTCCCGAGCGTTGGCCACTGCGGCGGTAACGGACCCGACACCTATCCGGGTCTCGCCTCCGTGGTCAGCTGGGCGGAAACAGGCCACGCGCCGAGCGCAATGACGGCGAACCAGTACGCGGCGCCAACGACGCCGCCTGCGCCCTCGACGCCGGTCGTCACCAGCACGACCGGGACGCCGACCGGCGACGAGACGCTGAGCATCCCGGCGCTGGGCGCCGCCAACGCCGGCTCGCTGACCCGCGCGATCCGGATCTTCCCGTACCCCGAGTTGCCCGCATACAACGGCTACGGCAACGTCGACGACCCGGCCAGTTTCTACGGCCAGGTCAGTACGGCGCTGCAGCAGCCGACCCCGTGGCTCGGCAGCTTCAACAGTGAAGTCACGTGGTGCGACTCAAGCGGGGTCAACTGCAGGACGGTCAATGAGGGCCATTGGCCTGTCTGGGGGTGGGATGGTCACTCCTCACGGGTGAAGCAGTGACCGCGTAACGATCGGTCCGTCCCTGGTGACGTTGGGCCCCGCTCGGCAGCAGCCGAGCGGGGCCCGAGCGTCTCATCCGGTCGGATTCCTGTCAGTCGTCGACGAGGACGAGGAACGGCTTCCCTTTCTCGACGAAGTAGGTCGCGAGCTCCGCGGCGTGGGTGCCGCCGACGTTCTTGACCGAGTGAACGGTTTCGGCTGGAACGGTCAGGGCATCGCCCGCATGGACCGTCAGCGGCGGCTGGCCGTCGATGTCATATTCCAGCGTGCCGTCGAGCACGAAGATGACCTCTTCGCCGGGATGCTTGTGCCTGAAGGCCCGGGCCGACGGGAAGATGTCCACACGGTTCTGGATGACCATGCGCCCGGGGACACTGAGATCGTGCTCCTGCAGATCGGTGCGCCAGAGTCCGGGTGTCTGCTCGACAACGGTCGTGCTCGTGGTAGTGCTCATGTGACCTCCTGGTGCGGGGGGTTTCTAGCGGAGTGATCGGAATGCGGCGCGGAGTTCGGCCGCGAACAGCTGTGGCTCTTCCCAGGCCGCGAAGTGACCGCCTCTAGCGGCCTCGTTGAAGTAGATGACGTCGGGGTAGGACTTCTCGACCCAGCTGCGCGGCGCCCGGAAGATCTCGTCGGGGAACGCCGTGAACCCGACTGGGAGCGAGGCGACGCCAGGAGGCTGACCGGTCGCCGCGGCAGCCGCCGTGGCTCGTCCGCCTTCCCAGTACGACCGGGCGGCGGAGGCCCCGGTCCCGGTGAGCCAGTACATCGTGATGTTGTCGAGGATGTGGTCTCGGGTGAGGTTGCCCGAGGGCTCACCGTCGACGAACGCGCTCGCGATCTTGTAGTAGCTGTCGGTGTCGTGGTCGAGCATCCAGGCCGCCAGGGCGACGGGCGAATCCAGCAGCGCGTAGCCGATCGTCTGCGGCCGAGTGCTCTGCTCGAGGAAGTAGCCGAAGCCACTTGTCCGGAACATGCCGATTGCGGCGACTGCCGCGCGTTCTTCCCCGGAGTCGGCGGGCATCTCGGTGACGTTCGCCAGCGCTTGCCTGAGGAAGTTCAGGTGGATGCCGATCAGTCCGTCCGGCGCCTGGCTGCCCATGGCGTCGGTGACGGCGGCGCCCTGGTCGCCGCCCTGGGCGACGTAGCGGGTGTAGCCGAGCCGGCCCATCAGGACCGCCCACGCGCCTGCGATGCGGCCGGGGTGCCAGCCGATCTCAGCCGGCTGGCCGGAGAACCCGTAGCCGGGCAGCGAAGGCAGCACGAGGTCGAACGCGTCATCGGCGCTTCCGCCGTGCGCGGTTGGGTCGGTCAGCGGCCCAACCACCTCTAGGAGCTCGATCACCGAGCCGGGCCAGCCGTGAGTGATGATCAGCGGCAGCGCGTGCTCGTGCCGGGACGTGACGTGGATGAAGTGAATTTCGAGCCCGTCGATCTCGGTCTTGAACTGGGGGAGCGCGTTCAGCCTCGACTCGGACCGGCCCAGGTCGTATTCGGTCGCCCAGTAGCGTGACAGCGCCTCGATCGTCGCCAGCTGCACGCCTTGCGAGCGGTCCGAGACGAGCTCCCGGCTGGGAGACCGTGTCGCAGCGATGCGGCGGCGGAGATCTTCCAGGGCTCCGTCCGGAATGTCGATGCGGAACGGAGTGACCGCTGCGGCGCCCGGCGGCTGTTCGGTGGTGAGCGACATCGTGACCTCCTGCGCTCGGTGGCGTTGAGGAGGCATAGCCTGATCGGGTCCGACTGGGGCGGCGCCCGTCGAGTCCCTGGTCTGCTCCCTGGTCCTCAGAGGCCTTGAACGGTCGGATCGTTGTATCAGCGGGGCGCGGCGCGGCTCATACAACCGTGACCTACCTCATCGTCGGACTCGATCGCAGGACGTACGCACGGTGGCACGAGAACATCTCGGCCGAGGACATGGCGGCCGCGAAGCGGATCGCCCGGGCGCGCGCCACGGCGAAGGGCATCGACCTCGTGGTCGCCGCCGTGATCGGCCCGAACTCGGCCGTGATGACAGACCCCGCCGAGGAGCGGGCGGCAGCTTCGAGGGCCGCTTAGCGGTTAGGACGCGAGCCCGCCGTCGTGATGGTCGCCGACTCGCGTGCGAGCCGCCGTGCGGCGTCGCCTGGTCCGCTCGCGCGCCCGGGCAACGGCTGCGGCAATCGATCGCTCGCGGCGGAGGGTGTCGCGCAGGGCGAGGATCTCGGACCGGCTGTAGAGACGCTCCGATGGGCTCGACGTGGGGAACCCGTAGCGCGCTTCCCACGCCAGCAGCATCTCCGGAATCACCCCGAGGAAGGCCGCGGCCTGGTCGAGATCCAGGGTCCGGAGCGGAGAGTCGACCGAGGGCGACGGCACGATCTCGGCCTCCTGATCCGCGGCCCTGGCCTCGAGCAAGTAAGCCTCGGCGGCGTCATCGCTCGACTTCGCGGCACGGCACAGCGAAACGACTAACAGCAGTACGGCACACCACGCTGCGGTCGCCACCACGACAATCAGTTCGAGCCCCATCGCCACCTCCCTGCGGGGTGTGACTTCATGTCACGGTTACGGGATACCCCTGCCGAGCGATTCCGCCGCACGAGTGGACGGATGGTCTAGCGACCGTGGCGATCCGCGACCGTAAACGCGACGGTGTCGCCCGCCACCAGCGGCACGTTCCGGTCACGCGTTATCGGATCGCCGTTCAGGGTGGCGACGACGGGCTCGCCGAACGGCGCCCCGGCCGCGTCTGCGGCGCCACCGAGCGACCACGCCTGGACCGTCTGGCGGCGCGGCTCACGTCCGACGCCGACAAGCTCGACGACGACCTCGGGCGCCGGCAGGGCGTGGGCGCGCTCGTAGTCGGCGGGCTCGTTCAGGTTGCTCACCGAGCTGAGCTCCGGGTCGAGTCGGGCGAGGGCACTGTCTCGCAACAGATCCGCTTCACGCAGGTGGAGTACCCGCGAGCGCTCGAACAGGAACGCCGGCCTCATCTGGTCGGCCGCGATCAGGTCGTTGATCGCGTTCACGAGGTCCACCCGATAGGCCGCCGATAGCGGCTGGCGAAAGCCGCCGACGTCGGGCAGAACGACATCAAACTCGTCCCCGAGCGCGCCGAGGACGCGACGGACGAACGCCGGGTGGAGCAGCGGGACGTCGGTCGAGGAGACGTACGCGACCGGGGCGCGGTCGCCGATCGCGGCCAGCCCGGCCGCGAGGCCCTGAAGCGGCCCGCGGCCCTCCCGCGCGTCGGCGACGACCTCGACCCCGGGCGCGAGCGCCGGCAACGATTGACCCGGCGCCGACACCACGACCACGGGCCCGGGCGCGACCGCCCGGGCGACGATCCCCGTGACCCGGTAGAGCAGCGTCGAGCCGTGCCATTCGAGCGCCGCCTTGGGCGAGCCCATCCGCGAGGATCGCCCGCCCGCGAGCACGATCCCGGCCGCGTCATCCATTGGCGGCGATGGTAGACCCCGTACTATTCGTGGCCATGGCACGCACGGGGCGCATCGCGAGCGACGAGGCGGCCGTCCTAACGGTTGGCGAGGTCATGATCCCCCGGCCGAAGACGATGCCCGCGGATGCGCTTGTCGCCGACGCCCGGCGCGCCTTCGAGAATCCCAGCGTTCGGACGGTGCTCCTCGCGGACGACGACGGAACCTTCGCCGGCGCCGTCGAGCGAGACGCGGTGCCGGCCGGCGCGTCCGACGACGACCACGTGGCCACCTACGCCGACACCGATCCCGTGACGGCCACGCCGGACATGCCGATCCCCGAGGCGATCAAGCTGCTCGACGGTCAGGCCGAGCCGCGGCTCATCGTCCTCGACGAGGACGGCGCCACGCTCCGCGGCCTCCTGTGCTTCAACCGCGGCGCGAGCGAGTTCTGCGTTCGGTAGGAATGCAGACACCCGGCGGTTTGCACCTTTTGCGACAATAGGTTCAAACGTGTCCGGGGAGGAGGGCGAGCGAAGTGGCCCGCGAGGACGTGGCGGCGCGGTGGCGACGGTCTCAAGGTTCGAACGATGCTCGCGCGAGCGAGCAGCGCAGCCCGTCGCTGGTCGACAGCGCCGAGGAGGCGCTGCACATCTGGCTCGCCGGTGGTCGCTATCGCCAGGGCGACCGGCTCCCGCCCGAGCACGAGGTGGCGACGATGCTCGGCGTTTCGCGCGGGACCCTGCGGAGCGCGCTTCGCCGCCTCGAGGAGCGAGGCGAGATCGAGCGCCGGCAGGGCAGCGGCACGTTCGTCGGGCGCACGGCCGTCCCCGCCGCCCTCGGTGAGCGTCTCGAGCGCCTCGAGCCATATTCGTCGCTGGCCGAGCGCCGTGGCCTGACCCTGTCCTCGGCCGATCTCAGCATCGAGCGCCGCGCGGTCGGCGCGGAGGTGGGGGAGGCGCTCGGGCTGGCACCGATCGCGGCGGCGCTCACCGTGTCGCGCACGCTCGTGGCGAACGAGGCCCCGGTGGCGGTGATGTTCGACGTCGTCCATCCGAAGGTGTCGCTCCCCGAAGACCACGCGCTCCGCGCCGTGCTCGAACGGGGCCAGATGGTGCTCGACGTGCTGATCGACCTCGGCGTGCCCGTCACGTACGCGCGCACGCGCGTGATCCCCGCGCTGCTCAGCCCGCGCGAGCGGACCGGCAAGCTACTCGGCGTCCGGCGCACGACCGCGGTGCTCGAGCTCGAGGAGCTGATCTACGCCGGCCGTGACGAGCGCGTCGCCTACTCGCGTGACCTGTTCGCCCCTGGCGGCCTCGACGTCGCCGTGATGCGCTCGCTCGAGTCGACCCGTCCCACCCCGGTCGCGAACTTCCGCGGCTCGCGCAATTCCCGCGACGCCGGCGCGCGCAACCGCCGTCCGTGAGCACGCAGGTGGCCTCCGTCGCTCGCGCGCTGGCGTTGCTCGACGCCGTCGCGAGCAGCGACGCCAGCCTCGGGGTCAACGAGCTCGCCAGGCGGATCGGCGTCAACCCGAGCACCGCGTCGCGCCTGCTGTCGACGCTCGAGGCTGGCGGCCTCGTCGAGCGCTCCGCGGACGGTCCGTACCGGCTCGGGCTCAAGCTGGTGGCGCTGTCGGACCGCGTACTCGGGCAACTCGACGTCCGCGAGCGCGCGCGCCCATGGCTGACCTGGCTCGTGGAGCAGACGGGGGAGACGGCCACACTGTCGGTGCCCGGTGGTGGCGAGGCGATCACGGTCGACTTCGTCCCGTCGTCGTCGAGCGTGGTCAGCATGGCCCGCGTCGGCCGCCCGAGCGTCGCCCACGCCACCGCCGCCGGGAAGGTGATGCTGGCGTTCGGGCCGGCGGGCGGCTCGGCCGGGGAGCTCACGGCATTCACGGATCGCACGATCACCGACCGCCGCAGGCTGGCGGCCGAGCTCGACGCCGTGCGGGCGTCGGGCATCGCCGAGGCGATCGGCGAGCGCGAGCCCGATCTGAACGCGCTGGCGGCGCCGGTGTTCGGACGCGGCGGTGAGCTGGTGGCGATTCTGGGGCTGCAGGGACCTGCGGCGCGACTGCCGGCGGCGACCCGCCAGACCCTCCGCGCGCCGCTGCGCACGGCCGCCGGGGAGCTCGGCCGGTCCCTCGGAGGCCCCGGATAGGATCGGGCAATGCGCTTTCGCCCGGGGGCCATGCGCAACCTCGCCGACGAGGAGCTCATGCAGCTCGTCCACGACGGCGATGTCCGGGCATTCGAGGTCGTGTTCGACCGGCATGCGACACCCGCGTTCTCGCTCGCCTACCGGATGTGCGGCCGGCGCGCCGCCGCCGAGGACATCGTCCAGGAGGCGTTCCTGTCGCTGTGGCGGAGCAGCCGCGGCTACGACCCCGCGCGTGGCAGCGTCCGGACGTGGGTGCTGAGCGTCGTCCACAACCGGGCGATCGACGCGCTCCGGCGGCAAGGATCGAGGGACAGCCGCGACGTCCCGGATGACGGCATCGCCGAGCGGCTCTCCGCGCCCGACCGCACCGACGCCGAGGCCGAGCGCCGCGATGACGCACGGCGCGTGCGCACCGCGCTCGACGAGCTGCCGCCCGAGCAGCGCCGCGTGATCGAGCTCGCATACTTCGGCGGCTTCACCCACACCCAGATCGCGGAGATGCTCGATCTCCCGCCAGGTACCGTGAAGGGAAGAATGCGGCTCGGGCTGACGAAGATGCGCAATGTTCTCGGCGAGGTGATGGTGTGACCGGCGAGGGCGTTCTGGGGAACGGCCGGGAGTGCGGCGAGGACGCCGCGGCCTACGTGCTCGGCGCGCTCGAACCGCCCGAGGCCGAGACATTTCGCCGCCACCTCGCGGGCTGCACGGCCTGCCAGAAGGAGGTGGCCGAGCTCGAGCAGGTCACGGGCTCGCTGGCGGATGCGTCCATCCGCTACCAGGTGCCGAGGGAGCTGCGCCGGCGAGTGCTGCACGAGGTCCGCGCGACCCCCAAGGCACAGGCAAGTCGACCGGCGTGGTCGTGGAGCCCACGGATCGCATGGGTCGTCACCGGCGCCGCCGCGGCGATCGTGGTGATCGCGATCGTCCTGGTGATCGCGCTCGGCTCGGGCGGGTCGGGCACGAGGACGATCCACGCGTCGACCGGGAGTGCCGAGTTGCAGATCGCGGACGGCCGCGCCGACCTGATCGTCCACCGCCTGCCGGCGCTGCCCGCGGGGCGGATCTACGAGATGTGGGTCCAGCGCGGCAACGCCACGCCGACGCCGACGGGCACGCTGTTTGCGGTCACCTCGAGCGGGACGGCCGCGGTCGGCGTGCCCGGCGGCGTGAGCGGGGTGAGCGCGGTCATGGTCACGCAGGAGCCCGCGGGAGGGACGCCCGCGCCCACGACCGCGCCCGTGATCGTCGCGCGCGTTACCTAAGCGGCGCGCAACGGCTTCGTCTCATACCCGCCGACCGGCGTCCCCAGGTAGGGGAAGTGCGGCAGGTACCGGGTGCTGTTCGCCCCCAGCCCATCGGTCACGAGCGACGCCGCGGCGTCCGGCGTGTAGCTCTTGTTCACGAGCGGATAGGTCACGCCGGCGATCGCGCGCAGCTCGACCGTGACCACGTCGTCGAACACGCGCCGCCCGTTCGGGAAGCCGGCGGGATCGCCGCCGATCAGCCCGAGCGCCTTCGCTGCCCCGCGCCCGGCGGGCGGGATCGCCATGTTCAGCCGTAGCTGATCCGCGGGAGTGGTGCCGGTGAAGTTCTGGAACCCCGGCACGACCCCGGCCGGGATCCCGGTCATCAGAATCGCGACGAGGTCGGCGCGCGCCGCTGTCAGCTTGGCCAGGTTCGGGAACACGCCCGGGTACAGCACCGGCAGCAGCCCCGCGAGCTCCGGGTGCTCGACGTAGTGGACGAACTGCGCGTCGGCCTGCGCCGGCAGCGAGTTCCACCGGTCCTTGTCGCCGAGGGGAACGATCACCTCGTTGAACAGCGGGTTCCCGAGGCGGGATACCTGCACCCAGTTGCCGGTCTCGTGGTTGCTGCCAGTCCCGGCCTCGCGGATCAGCGCGCGGCGCCGGCTGGCGGCGGTCCACACCCCGATCACGGACTTGCCGGACATCGGGTCGCCCGGCTTCGCGCCGTCGCGCGTGAGCTCGTGCTTGGGGATCTTGAGTGCGATCGAATGGACGCTGAAGTCGTGCGTCGCGTTGACCCCGTGCGCCGCGGCCATCGCCGCCAGGTGGAGGTTTCCGAACGGCCGCAGGTCACCGAGGTCGAACACCGCCCCGAGGTCGACGTAGAACCCCTCGAGCCGCTGTCCGGCGAACACGGTGTGGCCGGCGCCGATCTTGTGGACGGCCTCGGCCGCGAGGCTCGCGTAGTTCGGCGTCGACGCCGGCCCGATGTTGCACGGCGGGCACGGCAGGTTGGTGGCGAGGGTCGTCCGGTGCCCGTTCTTGACTTGCGTCAGGTTGTAGAACTGCCGGCGGTTCCAGTTGGCGCTGTCCAGCGACCCGATCGGGCCGGTGTTGTACAGGAAGGTGTCCGGGTTCCGCACGGTCGTCTGGAACGTGAACTCATACGTGATCTCGGGCGCGCCGTCGGCATCGTTGTCGATGTGGATCTCGTAGCGCACGTCGTCGCCGAACTCGAAGAAGTTCGGACCGCCGAACGGCGCCTCGAGCGGCAGGTAGTTCGAGATGATCGTGACCGTGTCCGGGTCGTCGGGTGAGACGAACGCGTACGTGTCGGTGTTGTCGGCGACCGGGTCCTTGCTGATCGCCGGCGCCTCGCGGTGTGACGACATGGGCTCTCCTCGGTTGGGTATTGGCCCGTATACGTCACGCCGGATGAATTGGATCAATGGGTCGCCTGCGGCGACGTCCATGGGGCCGTTCCGCGCGGCGTCCATGCCGCGTGGGGTGGTCGCGCACCCGTGGGCGGGTCTGGCGAGCCGAGGGGTAAGCGGCGGGCACCTGGTGATGGGTGCGGGTGTCCCCTGGGGCGGGTTCGCAGTCCGCCAGGCGGCAGCTCGCGCCCGCATGGATAACACGACAATCGAGGCTCGCGAGGGTGGCCCCTGCCGAGTTACCCGCGATAGTCACGCACAACACGTCACCGTCGGCGCGGTCGCGCTCGATTGCCGTGTTATCGAGGTTCCCCAGGGCCCGGGTCCACGCTGGGGCAGCCACACCCTCTCTCCAGGTGCCGGCCGTTAAAGCCCGGTCGGTCTGACGCCCACGCGCGGAGACAAACGACCAGCGACCGCCGGGCATGGACGCCCGGCGGAACGGCCCCAGGGACGCCGCGCGCCAGCGCGGCCCCAAATCAGCTCCAGGGGTACGGGCTGTGCGACACGGGGTGCAGGTCCCCGGTGGCGAACCGCTCGAACCGGAACGGGTGCAGCAGCGAGGAGTGCTCGCCGGCGAGCACGCGGGCGATCTCCCGCCCCACGGCGATCATCTTGTAGCCGTGGTTCGAGTCGGCGGCGACGAACACGTTCGGGCGCATGTAGTCGAGCACCGGGAAGTTGTCGACCGTGAACGCGCCGACGCCCCCCGAGCGGGTCTGGCGGTACGTCGCCCGGGCGCCCTCGAACCGCCCGAGGCAGTGCGACAGCGCCGCGCACCACATGTCGGGGAAGCCCGGCTCGACCGTCCCGGTGGGGTAGGGATCGACCTCGAAATCGGGGCCCACGGTGAGGGGCTGGGCGCCGCCCTGAACGCTCTCGCGGTCGGGCTTGAAGTACACGCCCCAGGGCTCGGTCGTGATCAGCCGGCCGGCGTCGTCGCGGAGCGTCTGATCGGAGTCGATGTGAAGCACGGCCGAGGCGTGACCGTCGTCGGTCGTGAACATCGCCGGGTCGAACTCGATCTCGCCCTCCTGGAGGTACCAGTAGGTCCACATCGGCAGGTCAGGCTGGACCTCGCCGTCCGGTTGGCGGACGTCGATCCGGTCGGGGAGGCCGAGCATCGACCACAGCGACGCAATCCACGGACCCACCGCGATCACGACCTGCTCGGGCGCGATGTCGCCCGCGCTCGTATGGACGGTCGTGACCGCCCCGGAGTTGTCGAGCTCGAACCCGGTCACCTCGACCCCCGTGCGGATCTCGGCGCCGGCCGCCCGCGCCTTGCCGGCGAGGCCTTCCATCGACTCGCGGTTGAACGCGTAGCCGCCCGCGTGCTCGTGGAGGCAGACCGTCAGGCCCGGAGCGCGCCAGTCGCCGTACAGCGAGCGCATGTGCTCGGCGACCTCCTCCTCGCCGACGTACAGATCGGACGGGTAGCCGATCCGCTGCTGGCGCCCGTACACCTCGACCAGATCGCTCTCCTGCGCCGGGGGACCGAGGGCGATGTAGCCCGTGCCGTGGTAGTGGAGCGCCTCGGGATCGGACTCCCATACCTCGACGCACGCCGCCATCAGCTCGGACATCGCCGGCTGGAAGTAGTTGTTGCGGATCACGCCGCACGCGATCCCGGAGGCGCCGGCCGCAACCGACGTCTTGTCGACGACGAGCACCTCCTGGCCCTGCCGGGCGGCGTGCCAGGCGGCCGAGAGGCCGTGGACGCCGGCGCCGATGACGAGGACGGATACGGACTCTGGGAGGGGGTCGGACATGGCGGGGGCGCTCCTGGACGTTGCGTGTGGCGCAATGGCATTGCGCATTGTGCTGGACGGAGGATATGCCGGGCGGGCGGCGCGGTCAAGCCGCCGCAAGCGAGGGCCGGCGTTTTTGGGCACCTGGGGAGCGGCAGATGGCTTTCGCGCTCGCCCGGAGCGCCGTCACCCACCCGTGACTGGGCGCGCCGGCGAACCCGCCACCTGCACGACCTGCCATTCGAGCGTGTTCACTCGGACGGTGGCAGACGGCGCACGCCCGACATGCGTCCTCTGCCACGGTTCCGCTCGCCCGCGCCGAGTGTCAGACCGCGCACGGTCCGAACCCCCTGGAGCGACCCGACTCCCCCGGTCGACCTGGATAGCTCGACAATGGAGACGCTCGGTCCTGACCTTGCCGTGTAACCCGTGCCCCACATGCATCACACGGCACGGTGGCGGCGGAGCGCGGCGATTGTCGAGCTGCGCAGGTCGCACTGGGTCTTGACCCGGATTGGACGCGATCACCCCGAATCGGGCCGCAGGCGACGGTTGCCTCGGCTCTCGGCAACTGGTATAAACCGCCCCTGTACGAATTTGTACAAGGGAGCGTCCGTGGCATCGCTCGCTGGCGTGGCCGGCCAGGGTGCAGAAAGGAGTGGAGGATGTCGGTAGCAGTCGACGGCGGGGATCCGAGCGCCGTGACGGTGCCGCTTGGTGGGACCGTCCAGACGGTACTCGAGAGCCCGCGGATCGCGCCGGCGCCGGCGACGCTCGAGGAGGCGCGGAACGCGCCCGGGCGGCGCGAGAAGATCGAGCAGATCACGCGCCGGATCGAGGAGCAGGGCATCAAGTACGTGTTCTTCCAGCAGGTCTCGGTCACCGGGCGCGTGATGGGTAAGGGCGTGGTGTCGACGTTCTTCCCGCAGGTCGCGGAGAAGGGCTACCAGCTCGTGTACGGCGCGACCGCCAACCTGTTCACCGACCGCCACGGCAACTACATCGGGTTCGGCCCCGAGGAGTCCGAGCTCGCGGCGGTGGCCGACCTCGACACGTTCGCGGTGCTCCCCTGGGACGAGCGGGTCGCGCGCGTGTACTGCGACTGCTACGACACCGAGACCGGCGAGCTGCTCGACGCCGACTGCCGCCAGAACCTCAAGCGGGTCGCGCACGAGTTTGAGCAGGAGCTCGGCTACCAGTTCCTGATCGGGATCGAGCCCGAGACGATGTGGCTGAAGAAGCCCGAGGACGGCCAGCTGCCCGAGGGCGTCACCAAGCCTTACTGCTACCACATCCATCAGTTCGAGGAGCTCCGTCCGGTGCTGCTCGACGTGGTCGACTGGGGTCAGCGGCTCGGGCTCGACATGAGCTACGGCGACCACGAGGACGCCCCCGGTCAGCTCGAGCTGAACTTCCGCTTCGACCGCCCGGTAAGGACCGCCGACAACCTCACGACCTACCGCCAGGTGTGCGCCGCGGTCGGTCGCAAGCACGACGTGCTCCCGTCCTGGATGCCCAAGCCGTTCACTGGCGTGTCGGCCAACGGCCACCACCACCACTTCACGCTCGTCGACGAGAACGGCGTGAACGTCTTCCACGACCCCGACGGGCCCGCGCAGCTGTCCGAGATCGCGCGGAACTTCCTCGGGGGAATGCTCGAGCACTTCGGCGCGCTGATGTGCATCGGCAACCCGACCGTGAACTCCTACTGCCGGATGTGGGACACCGGCTTCTGGGCCCCGATCTACAAGAACTGGGGCTGGCAGAACCGGACCACGACCGTGCGCGTGGCGACCGGCGGGCGGTTCGAGTACCGCGGCGTCGACTCGTCGTGCAACCCCTACCTGACGACGGCCGCACTGCTCCAGGCCGGACTCGACGGCGTGCGGCGCAAGCTCGACCCGGGCCCGCCGCAGCAGGGCAACACATACGACCTGCTTCAGCAGGGCGTCGAGATCGAGCGCGTGCCCGAGAGCCTCGGGGCGGCGCTGAACGCGCTCGCCGCCGACGAGCTGATCCAGGCCGCGATCCCGGGGCGCCTGTACAAGGTGTTCGACTGGTACAAGCGCGACGAGTGGGAGCGCTACCTGGCGGCGGTCACCGACTGGGAGCGCAACGAGTACCTGGAAGTGCTGCCCTAGCCATGTGCGGGATCGCGGGGATCATCTATCGCAACGGCAACGGCGCCCACCGGCTGGGCACCGACATGACGCGGATGCTCCAGTCGATGAAGCACCGCGGCCCCGACTCGACCGGCTACGCGCTGTACCGCCGGCCGAGCGCCGATCTGATCATGCGGATCAAGCTGGCCGACGGCGAGTCGGGCGGGGACATCGAGTACGCGGACCGGCTGCGTCATCGCCGGCGCGAGGTGGAGGCGCGGCTGCGCGCCGCCGGCGCTCGCGTCGACTCGATCGAGGACATCAACGCGTACACGATCGCGGCGGCGCTCGACTACGACGGCGAGCTCAAGCACATCGCGGACTACGTCGAGTCGGTGCCCGGGGCCGAGGTCCTGTCGGCCGGCTCGGCGCTCGAGATCGTGAAGGATCTTGGCGACGCGCAGACCGTCGGGAACGCCTACAAGCTCGACGGGTACATCGGGACGCACGGCATCGGACACGTCCGGATGGCGACCGAGTCCGACGTCGACATCTCGAACGCCCACCCCTATTGGGCATATCCCTTCAGCGACGTCGCTGTGGTGCACAACGGCCAGCTGACCAACTACCACCAGTGGCGGAGGCGGTTGGAGCGGATGGGACACCGGTTCGCGTCGGACTGCGACTCGGAGATCATCGCGGTGTACCTCGCGCAGAAGATGTCCGACGGGGCGTCGCTCGAGGACGCGATGCACATGAGCCTCGAGGACCTCGACGGCGTGTTCACCTACATCTGCGTGTCCGATGACGCGCTCGGGATGGCCAAGGACGAGCTCGCCGCCAAGCCGCTGGTGCTGTACGAGGGCGAGGACATGGTCGTGCTCGCCTCCGAGGAGATGGCGATCCGATCCGTGATCGACCGCGAGATCGAGACCTACGATCCGTACGAGAGCGAGGTGATGGTGTGGACACGGTAGCCCCGCCGGCGCGGTTCGACCCGCGCGGTCTCGTCGAACTCGACGAGCGCGTTCCCGGGACGGCCGAGATCGACTCAGGTCGCGCGAGCTTCGACGCGCGCGATCTGACGACGCGCCAGATCAACCTCGAGTTGCGCCGGCTCGTCTACGACCTGGGCGTGCGGGATGTGAGCGTTCGAAATCCGGGTGCCAAGCACTCGCTCGGCGTCGGCATCCTGGCGCGCTGCAGGATCACGTTCGAGGGCAGCCTCGGGTACTTCGCGTGCGGGCTGATCGACGGGCCCGAGATCCGCATCACCGGCCGCGTGGGCTGGTCGGCGTGCGAGAACATGATGTCGGGCGTGTGCGAGATCGACGGCAACGCCGGCTCGCTGACGGCGGCGGCGCTCCGCGGAGGCGACGTCGTCGTACGGGGTCGCGTCGGCGCCCGCACCGGCATCGATCAGAAGGGCGGCACCGTGATCGTGTTGGGTGACGCCGGGTCGATGACGGGGTTCATGATGCAGCGCGGCCGCCAGATCATCTGCGGTAACGCGGGCCACGGCCTCGGCGACTCCATGTACGACGGCGTGCTCTACGTCGGCGGCAAGGTGGCATCGCTCGGGATCGACTGCGTGCCCGGGGAGTGGACCGATGCGGACACGGAGTTCGTGACGCGGAAATTCGGGATCTACGGCCTCGGTAATCCTCCCGAGCTCCAGAAGTTCGTATGCGGCAAGAAGCTCTACAACTACGACTCGCTCGAGCCGTCCGAGAGGAAGATGGTGCTGTGATGGCCGCCACCGACGAAAACGCTCCGCTCCGCCGGAATGCGCTCGGCCACAGTCGCATCTTCACCCCCGAGGTGATCGACGACATCCACGTCAAGGCCGAGCTCGGCCGCTACCGGATGCGCGGGTTCTCGATGTTCAAGCCGATCCCGCACTGGGACGAGCTGATGTTTCTGCCGGGCACGCTGACCCGGTTCGTGATCGAGGGCTACCGCGAGAAGTGCGCGACCAAGACCGTGCTCGGAGCGCGCTTCGCGAAGAAGCCGCTCGAGCTCGACATCCCGATCTACATCACCGGGATGAGCTTCGGCGCGCTGTCGCTCGAGGCCAAGATGGCACTCGCCAAGGGCGCGTCGATGGCGGGCACCGCGACCTGCTCGGGCGAGGGCGGGATGATCCCGCCCGAGCGCGACCTGTCGACCAAGTGGTACTACCAGGTGATCCAGAGCCGCTACGGCTTCAACCCGCACCACCTGATGCTCGCCGACGGCATCGAGTTCTTCATCGGCCAGGGCTGCAAGGTCGGGCTCGGCGGGCACCTGATGGGCCAGAAGGTGACCGAGCAGGTCGCCGAGATGCGTTCGCTCCCGGTCGGGATCGACCAGCGCTCGCCGGCGCGGCACCCCGATTGGCTGGGTCCGGACGATCTGTCGCTGAAGATCCAGGAGATCCGCGAGGCGACCAACTACGAGGTCCCGATCCAGCTGAAGCTGGGCGCGGCGCGCGTGTACGACGACGTCCGGATGGCGGCCAAGTGCGGGCCGGACACGATCTACCTCGACGGGGCCGAGGGCTCGACCGGCGCCGGACCCCACATCGCCACCGAGGAGACCGGGATCCCGCTGATGGCCGCGATCCCCGAGGCGCGGCGCGCGCTCGAGGACGTCGGGATGGCGGACGAGATCGACCTGATCGTGGCCGGCGGGATCCGCAACGGCGCCGACGTGGCCAAGTGCCTGGCGCTCGGGGCGAACGCGGTGGCGATCGGGCACTCGGCGTTGATGGCTTTGAATTGCAACAAGGAGATCCCCGGCGTGACGGATTACGAGGGGACCGTCGGCGTGCCGGCGGGCCAGTGCTACCACTGCCACACCGGCCGCTGCCCGGTCGGGATCACGACCCAGGATCCGGAGCTGCGGCGGCGGCTGGTCGTCGACGAGGCGGCCCAGCGCGTCTACAACTTCCTGCACACGATGACGCTCGAGTGCCAGATGCTCGCGCGCGCGTGCGGGAAGACCGACGTGCACAGCCTCGAGCCCGAGGATCTGTGCGCGCTGACCGTCGAGGCCTCCGCGATGGCTCGGGTGCCGCTGGCCGGCACCGACTACATCCCCGGCGTGTCCGAGGAGCGGACGCTGGCGCGGATCGAGCGGCTGCTCGAGCGCCACGTCGAGAACCCGATCGACTATCTCGAGATCGAGCGCGAGGGGGTGGGGTCGTGAGTGAGACCGAGTACACGATCTCCATTGACGCTGAGTACCTCGCGGGACGGCGGTTCCCCTACCAGGAGGACATGGCGCTGGTCGAGGACGTCGACCTGTTGGCCGCCACCCCGGGCCAGGACATCAACTGGCTCGAGGACGTCGAACTGCTCGAAGAGGACGGCGTCCCGGCGGTGTTCGATCGTTACTCGAACTCGTTCCTCAAGATCTACTTCCCGATCCCCGACGGGCGCGAGAACGAGATCGCGCGCAAGGTGCTGATCAAGCACCTCCAGTCCGGCAACTCGTACGGGATCGCGTTGAAGGAGCGCCACACGAAGTTCGCGCAGCCCGAACTCGGCCCGTGGGTCGACGGGTCGCGGACGGTCGGGACCGATTGGAAGCCGGGCATACTCGAGGGATGGGAACCTCCCCAGCACTGAGTCCGGCGGACGCCGCGTCGGACCTGCCGCGATCGATCCGGCGAGGGCCGCTGATCACGATCGATTGCGAGTGCGGCGAGCGCCGGCAGTTGCACTACGGGGAGCGGTGGACGTGCGAGAAATGCCGGCGTGTGTGGAACACGCGGAAGATCCCGCTCGAGGAGTACGCGGAGCTGCGCCGCACCCAGCTGCGCTACCGGCGCGTGCCCTTGATCATCGCCGTCGTGTCGCTGGTGTGCGTCATCGCGTTCATCGTGATCGGCAAGGCGCTCGGCGGTCTGCTGATCGTGGCGTTCGCTGCCACCTCGTGGAGCATGTTCGGGCAGCCCTTCTACAAGCGGCGTTACCGCGAGCAGCTCGCGAAGGTCCCCACCTGGAAGATCGAGCCCGAGTAGCGCGGTGCGCGTAATCGTCGTCGGGGCGGGGTTCGCGGGGCTCGCGGCCGCGTCCGACTTGGTCAGTGGCGGGGCCGAGGTTTCTGTGCTCGAGGCCCGGGACCGAGTTGGCGGGCGGGTGTGGTCGGTGCCGTTCGGCGGCTCCGTGGTCGAGCGCGGCGCCGAGTTCATCCTGCCCCACGACTCGACAGTGATGGCTGTGGCGGAGCGGCTCGGGTTGGCGCTGGTGCGCAAGGGGACGTTGTACGGGAATCGGGAGCCGCGTCTGGGCGACCGCGTGATCCCGGCCGGTCAGGTGCTCGATGCCGTCGAGCGTCTGGCGTCTGGACCGCGGGCCGGAACGCTCGCCGATGTGCTCCGTCGGAGCGAGCTCGAGGCCGGTGTCGCCGAGGCGATCCGGGCGCGGTTCGAGGTCAGCTGCGCATATGGGGCCGACGATCTCGACGGCGCCGTCTTGACCGAGGGTGCGGGCGCGTTCGGCGACTTCGACTCGTTCACGGTGGCGGGCGGCAACGACCGGATCGCGCGGGAGCTGGCGGGGCGGCTCCCAGATGCGGTGCGCCTGTCCTCGCCGGTGTCGTCGGTGTCATGGCGCGAGGGCGCGGTTTCGGTGCTCGCCGGCGGGGAGGAGGTGGTGGCCGACGCCGCGGTCATCGCGGTCCCGGCATCGGTGCTCGGCTCGATCTCGTTCGACCCGCCCCTGCCGCCCGAGAAGACGGCGGTGCGCTACGGCCAGGCCGCGAAGCTGTTCGTCGGGCTGCGTAACCCAGCGCCACTGAGTCAGGTGCTGTCGATCGACGCGCGCTTCTGGTGCTGGACCCAGTTGGGGCGGGACGGCGAGCCGTTGCCGTTCGTGGGCGCGTTCGCGGGGTCCCCGGGTGCCCTCGAGGCGCTGTCGGTTGCTTCCGGGGCGGGGCGGTGGCTTGAGGCGGTGGTGCGGCTGCGGCCGGATCTGGAACTGGATCTCGATCGAGTCCTGCTGTCCACGTGGGCCGACGACCCGTGGGTGCGGGGCGCCTACTCGGCCGCGTCGGCCGCGGTGCCGTTGGATGTCGAGTCGCTCCGCCGTCCGGTGGGGCCGCTCGTCTTCGCCGGCGAGCACACCGCCGGTGAGTGGCACGGACTGATGGAGGGAGCGCTTCGGAGTGGCGCGCGGGCCGCGGGCGAGGTCTTGCACACGGCTGTCCGATGAGATCGGGCCGCACTCGCGGTCTAACCTGGCGATGACCGTGGCAGGTACTGGCAAGACGAGTGCCGTGGAGCTCGAGGTCGACGGGCGAACCGTGCGGATCTCGAGCCCGGATCGGGTGTACTTCTCGGCCCGCGGCGAGACCAAGCTCGACCTGGCTCGCTATTACATGAGCGTCGGGGACGGGATCGTGCGGGCCCTGCGCGAGCGCCCGTGCATGCTGCACCGCTTCCCGGACGGGGTCGATGGTCAGAAGGTGCATCAGAAGCGTCTCCCGAGGGGCGCTCCGGATTGGGTACAGACCGTGAACATCTACTTCCCGCGGTTCGGGCGGACGGCCGACGAGTTGTGCGTCACCGAGCTCGGCAGCGTGATCTGGGCGGTGCAGATGTCGACGGTGGAGTTTCACCCGTGGAACTCGAGGTGCGCGGACGTGGAGAAGCCGGACGAGTGGCGGATCGATCTGGACCCGATGCCTGAGGCTTCGTTTGACGCGGTCCGGCGGGTGGCTTACGTCGCCCGCGAGGTGCTCGACGAGATCGGGGCGATCGGTTGGCCCAAGACCTCGGGCGGCAACGGGCTGCACATCTACGTGCGGATCGAGCCCCGGTGGGAGTTTGCACAGGTGCGCTCAGCGGCGCTCGCGTTCGCTCGCGAAGTAGAGCGCCGGATCCCGGAGGATGCGACGACGGTTTGGTGGCGCAAGGACCGGGATCCGCGCAAGGTGTTTGTCGACTACAACCAGAACGCTCGCGACCATACGATCGCGAGCGCTTACTCGGTGCGGGGAAACAAGTACGGAACGGTGTCGACGCCGATCTTCTGGGACGAGCTCGACGATGCCCTCGATCCGCGCGAGTTCACGATCGCGACCGTGCCGGCGCGGTTCGCCGAGGTCGGGGACCCGGCCGCCGGGATCGATGACGCCGTGTTCTCGCTCGAGCCGTTGCTCGAGTGGGCCGAGCGAGAACCGGCTGAGTCTTAGCCCGCGTCGTGCGGGTGGTGCACGAGCAGCACGTCGCAGTGAGCGTGGTGCGTGACGGTCTCGCTGACGCTCTGGCCCGTCAGGCGCTGGATCAGGTTCGGCTCATTCGTCCCGATGACGATCATGTCGGCGTTCCGCTCGTTCGCCAGCTGCACGATCCCGTCGGCTACCTCGCCGACTGCCGGCTGATAATCGGCCTCGATTCCCTCGCCTTCGAGGTATTTGCGTGCGGCCGCGAGCTCCTGTACGTGCTTCTCGGGCGGGTCGGTCGGGTCGGTCGGCCCGGCCGAACGTCCGATGCCGATCATCAGCGGCGCGACGCTCGTGACCACGAGCTTCGATCCCAGCGCCTTGGCGAGCTGTGCAGCACGCTCGAGCGCCCGTCGCGATCCGGAGGTCTCGTCGTAGCCGACGACTATCGTGCTCATCGTCTCTCCTTCTTAGGCGGGGACTGGTGCCGACTCCGCCGTCAGCTCGGCGAGCTCTTCCTGATCGGGGACGTCCGGGGTGGGCTCGCTCCAGTGGACGGCCTCCTTATCCTGAACGATGCGGCGGTAGAAGAACAAGATCAGCGACCCGATTAGGACGCCGATCCCGATCCAGAAGTCGGTCCACGTCCCGTAGCCGTTGAGCTTCGGCGCGAGCGCTCCGATGACCAGGAAGAAGGCGTTCAGCGCGCACAGGATCCCGGCGATCGGCAGCCAGATGCTGCTCACCTTGATCGGGCGAGGCCAGTTCGGCCGGTCGCGGCGGAGCAACAGGAACGCGCTTAGCGCGAACACGTGACACAGCACGTACCCGATGTTGCTCATGTACAGGATCGCGAGGTTCGAGGTGATGAATACGACCAGAGCGACGTTCACCACGAGGTCGACGGTCATCGCCCTCGCCGGGACATGCCAGCGGTTGAGCACCCCCAACTGCTTGACCGTCATTCCCGCGCGCGAGATGCCGAACAGCGCCCGGCCGGCGTCCGCGGTCGACGACGTCATCGACAGCAGCAGGCTGGCGATGATGCAGATCGTGAAGAAGCTCGCGGCGCCGTGGCCGACGATCTGCGTCATGGCCTGGGTGTAGAACTGTCCCTCCGCGGTGGCCGACGGGACGGCGCCGGTCACGCCGCCCAGACCGAGCGGCACGAAGATGCACACGAACAGCTGGAACGCCGCCGCGCTGCGGAGTGCCTTGGCGGTGTCGCGCCGGGTGTCCTGGTATTCGGGGGCGAACGTCGCACACGCCTCCGTGCCGTACGTGGACCACGCGAGGATGAACATGTAGACGATGGCCACCTTCCACCCGCCCCACGGACCGGTGAAGGTCGCGTGGACGTTGTGCGAGTGCCAGTCACCGGTGAAGTACGGGACGATGATGAACAACGCGAGCGGGATCATCAGCAGGGCGGCGCACGCGTAGCTGAACCACACGGCCGGGCGCAGCCCGAACACGTTGAACATCCACACCGCGAGGATCGTCCCGATCGCGATGAAGTGCGGGAGCCCGAGGTGGTTCGAGAAGATCGTGACGGTCCACGTCGAGTGCGGCCACCACTGCCCCTGAGCCAGGTCGCCGATGATCTTGCCGAAGATCGACAGCACGACCGACCAGCCGATCCAGTAGCCGAACGCCGACAGCGGCCCGACCATCGTCGTGTACTTCCGCCAGCCTTCGTGGGCATACAGCGAGATGCCGCCGCTGCGGTTGCCGAACATCGTCGCGGGCTCGGAGTAGATCCAGGCCTGGAGCATTCCGATAAACGCGGAGGCACCCCACAGCACGATCGATCCGACCGTGCCGAAGATGCCGAGCGTGAACCCGAGGCTCCCGAGCAGGAAACCGGGGTTGCACAGCGCTATGACGAACCCGTCATACCATCGGAGCGTCTTGAGGAGTTGTACTTCCTCGACGGTGGCTGTGGCCAACTTTTCTCCTCCTGACTTGGGTCCCGTTCGAGGCTTCGCAGAGCGATGCACGGCGGCCCTCCCGCTAGCCGCCGTTCTTATACCAGTTTGTATAAAGCTGGTCAAACGGCCATAGGGCCTAACATCGATATCCGTGCGGCCGGTGATCCTGGCGACGTTCTCGGTCCGCATCGATCCCGGGGCCGAGCGGATGGCGTTCGATAGCGCGCTCGATGTCGGCGCCCCGCTGGTCATCGCGAATCTGATGATGCTCCCGCCGTACCCGACGACGATCATGCTGGCGCGCGAATACGCGACGCTGCCGCACGAAGAAGATCTCGAGGCGGTTCGGGCCACCGCTTTGCGCGCGAGTGAGTTGGGGATCGGCACCGAGCTGCTGCGGATCTCGAGCCGGCGCCCGTTTGCGGCGCTCGTCGAGCTGATCTCGGAGCGGCGGCCGTCGCTGGTCGTGCTCGGGCCTGATATCCGTCGGTCCCCGCGCTGGCAACTACGGCTCGCGGCGCGTCGCGTGCGCCGTCAGACCGACTGCCTGATCTGGATCGCGCCCGGCGACTAGTTTGAGCGCATTTGTCTACGAGCCTTACGGCCGAGTTGCGCGGTCCGAGATTTCGCGCATGGTCCCGAACCGGCCCGTGTAGAACAGCAGCGGCTCGTCGTCGCGATGGTCGAGGTGCTCGACCTCGCCGATCCACAGCACGTGGTCGCCGGCGCGGTGGACGTCGACGACCCGGCAGACGAGATGCGCCAGCGCGCCGTCGAGCAGCGGGATGCCGTCGTGCCAGCTGAACGTCGGCTCGACGGCGGAGGCTTTCTGGGCGGCGAAGTGGGCGGCGAAGTGCTGCTGCTCGTGCGACAGCACGCTGACGCCGTAACGCCCGCTGCGGGGGAGCATCTCGTTCATCTTGCAGCGCCCGAGCGAGACCAGCACGAGCGGCGGGCGCAGCGATACGGACAGGAAGCCGTTCGCGGTCATCCCGTGCACCGTGTCTTTCTCGACGGTCGTGACGACGGTGACGCCCGTGGCGAAGCGGCCCATGACCTGGCGGAACGCCTTGCCCGCCTCGACCACGGCCGGCGCCTTCGGGGTGAGCCTGGCGACGCCCGTGGCCGGCGGGAGGTTGCTCTTGGCCGCTGGGGAGTCGGGCTTGGGCTTGGCCTGTGTCTGCCGGGGAGGCGGCATCAGCCCGGCGCTGTCCGTCGGGCGGGCTACCCGGGTGAGGCGAGCTACTCCCTCCCGCTCGGTCACGGTCGTCACGATAGCTCCAATGGTGGCGTTCGTTGGGGCCGCTAGGACCGCGGGCGGGTCTTGTCGGGGTCGTAGAAGGGGATCCGGACCACCTTCGAGGGGATCCGTTTCTGGAGCCCGTCGAGCTTTCCGACCTCGACGTCGGTGCCGATGTCGGCGTACTGGATCGCCATCCGTGCGAGCGCGATCGACCGCTTGAGCGTCGGGCTTCGGGTGCCGCTCGTGACGACGCCGACCCGCTGTCGGCCGACATAGACGGGATCGCCGTGTCCCGCCGTCTCATTGCTGTCGAGCTCGAGGCCGACGAGCCTTCTCTGCGGATGTTCCTTGCGCTCGAGGAGGGCGTCGCGCCCGATGAAGTCCTCGTCGTTGGTTGCGAGGGCGACCGTGAACCCGATGCCGGCCTCGAACGGGTCGACCTGGTCGTCGAACTCGTAGCCCGCGAAGATCAGCCCGGACTCGATCCGGAGCATGTCGAGCGCTTCGAGCCCGAGAGGCTTGATGCCTCTTGGTTCGCCGGCCTCTGTGATCGCGTCCCACACAGCCGGGCCGTCGGACGGGTGGCAGAACACCTCGTAACCGAGCTCGCCCGTGTAGCCGGTGCGCGAAACGATGATCGGGATCCCGTCGTGGGTGTTGATCCGCCCGACCAGGAAGCGGAACCACTTGAGCTCGGCGAGGCTCGGCTGGGTGGGAGGGGTCCAGACGATCTGCTCGAGCGTTTTGCGGCTTTCCGGTCCCTGAACGGCCACGTTGTGGAGCTGGTCGGTCGTCGGTTTGACCCACACGTGCAGGTTGTTCCGGTCGGCTATTTCACGCAGCCACACTCCGTCGTAGGGGTCGCCGCCGATGAACCGGAAGTTGTTGTCGGCGAGGCGGAACACGGTGGCGTCGTCGATCATCCCGCCGGTCTCGTTGCACATCGCGGTGTAGACGACCTGCCCGACCGCCAGCTTGCGCGCGTCGCGGGTGATCGTCTTCTGGATCAGGGTCTCGGCGTCGGGGCCCAGCACCTCCCACTTCCGGAGCGGACTCAGGTCCATGACGACGACCTTCTCGCGGCACGCCCAGTACTCGGCGATCCCGCCCTCGTTGTTGAAGCAGTGGGGCAGCCAGTAGCCCCGGTACTCGACGAACGACTTGGTGAGCCTTTCGGTTCTCGTGTGGAAGGCCGTCTCTTGCGTGAGGACCGGCGGTGCGTCGGCGGTCACTCGGTGGGCGATGGCCAGCGAGAAGCGATTCTGTGGCGAATACACGCGCACGTGGACATCTGTCACCTCCCAGGCATTCGATGGGTCGACGTCGTCGGGACAGGCGGATGAGGCGCACACCAGGTCGGTCATCGCCCGCAGCATCACGTAGTCGCCGGGACGCGACCACGGTTCGTCCGAGACCAGTTGCATGTTGGAGTCGAACGCCGTGTTGTAGAAGAAGTTGAGGGCCTCCCAGCCTTTGCGGGCGGAGATGGTGAACGGGCTCAGGGCTTGGTTGAAATTGTCGGTGCAGTTGATGTGCCCCGGATATCCGAGGTCCTCGTAGTACTTGGCCTGGCACGCGAGCGCGAACGTGTCGTGGCGGCCGACCGTGTCCCTTATGACCTCGACGAGCGGGTCCATCTCGAGGTCGTAGAACTTGCCCTGGAGTCCCGGGGTCGGATAGGCGTTGCCCATCAGGGTTCTCGTGACGGTGGCGTCGAGGCCGCGTTCGAGGCCCCGCTGGAGCTTGGCGGCGTGGAAGGCGAGGAAGTCCGAGCACTGCTTGCCCTGGACGTCGATTATCTGGATGTACTCGCCCTGCCTGACCTCGTAGGAGAGGGCGGTGGCCTTGTCGACGCGGAAGTCGAGCCGCGGCTCGGCCAGCGGCGGCGGCAGCTCGATTTGTTGTGCGGCGGTCGGGTTCGCCCGGCGGACCTCGATCATCAGTTCGGACGCGGGCTGGTCGCCGTCGACGATCCGCCCTCCCGGGGCTTTGACGGTCAACGTCGTCTCGCCTTCGGCCGTCAGCGTGAACTCGCTGCCGGGCTTCGAGTCTCTGCCGAACAACGTGAGCCCGCCGTTACCGGCTTCGCGTTCGAGGCCCAGCGCGGCCAGGCCACCGCCCCCGCGGGCGGTCAGCTCGGCGATCTGGCCGCCGTGGCGGTCGATCACGCGGATTCGGTCGTCGCCCTGGATCGCGACCTCGGTCACTCCGCCGGGGGCGACCCGGTAGTACTCGAGTCCCGGCTCGGTTGGCCGCAGCCCGTTGATCAGGACCGCCATGTGCGGGCTCCGGGAGCTAGGACGCGGCCGCGGCCGAGGCCTTCTCGACTTCGGCCAGCAACTGTTCCGCGAGCTCGCGCTTGCCGTCGGCGTCGAGCTTCTTGAGCTCGTTCTCGACCGCGCGCCGGTTGTAGTGCTGGTTCCAGTAGTCGAGGCTTTCGAACCCGAGCAGGACCGCCTTGCCGACGAACTGGCGCAGCACCTCGTTGGTGGGACCCATCACCCAGCCGGCCTTGGCGTCGCGCAGGTAGCGCTCGAGCTCCATGTCGCGCTTGTAGCCGGTGCCGCCGCAGGCGTGGAGCATCTTGTCGACCACGTGGGCGGTGTTCTTGGCTGCGTTGAACTTGATCTGCCACGCCCAGTGGAGGAAGTTCGCGCGGGCGAACTCGCCGGGAGGCGGCTGGATCGTGTTGTGCTCGGTGGCGTTGTCCATCGCCTGGGCCACCGAGTACACGAACAACCGCGCCGCGTTCGTGTCCATCACGGCCTCGCCGACGTAGTCCTGAATCGTCGGGTAATCGGCGACACGCAGGCCGACGTCGACGTGGCGCTTGCGCGTGGTCTGGCGCTTGCCGATGTCGATCGCGCCCATCGCCAGCCCGTTCCAGACGGAGCTTGATCCGATCAGGAACCAGGGATCGACCGCCTCGTCGTTGGAGGCGGCGCCGTCGCCCTCGGGGCCGACGATCTGGTCGCCGGGGATGTCGACGCCGTCGACCTGGATCGGCCCCGACTGGTTGCCGCGGAGTCCGAGCGCGTCCCACGTCGAAGGCTGCGATTTGACGTTCTCGCCGTCGATGACGAACACCGACAGGTCGTCGTAGCCGGTGAAGTCCGGGCTGGTGGTCTGGACGACGTAGAAGTCCGCGAACCCGCCGGAGGTGGTCCACGATGCCTTCTTACGGACGTTGTAGCCGCCGTTCCGGCGCTCCGCGCCGCTCGAGATCGGATACCAGAAGTGCGAGCCGGTCTCGGGATCGCTGTACGAGAGGGTGCCGATCTTGCCGCTGTTGAGCGGCCTGATGTACTTCTCGATCAGGGCCTCCGTGGGCCGCAGCATGATCGTGTTGACCGCGCCCATGTGCATCACGTAACACATCGCGGTCGAGGCGCAGCCGTAGCGCGCGATCGTCTCGCACGTCATCACGAAGGCGACGTGGTCCTCGCCGAGGCCGCCGTACTCGGTGGGGACCGTCAGGGCCAGGAAGCCATGCTCCCCGAGCAGCTCGAGGTTGCGGCGCGGGAACTTGAGCTCGTCGTCGGAGATCTTGGCGTTCGCCCGCATCTCTTTCTCGCACAGCTCGATCAGGGTGTCGCGGAGCTCCTTCTGGCGGTCGGAGAGCACCCACTCGGGGTCCCACTCGTAGCCCAATCCCCAGAAGGGCTCGCCACCCCATGTCTTCTCGGCCATCTACACCCTCCGGCTCGCTCTGCACAAATATGTCCAATACAGTTCTACCTGAGTGGGTGATCGGTGTCTAGAGCACGCCCCCTGATAGGAATCTCGGCGAGCGTCCACGACTTCGGCGACTACGGCGGAGTCGGGGTACACCGTCCTCTGCTCGCCGCCGGCGGGTTGCCGGTGGCGCTGCCGCAGCTGGTCGAAGCCGTCGACCCGATTGTCGATGCGGTCGATGCCCTGGTGCTCGCGCCTGGACGCGACATCGATCCGGCGCGCTACGGCCAGGAGCCGCACTCGCTGCTCGCCGCCACCGAGCCCCAGCGCGACGAGTTCGAGCTTTCGTTGGTCGCCGCCGCTTTGTCTCGTGGGATGCCGATCCTGGGGATGTGCCGCGGAGTTCAGCTGCTGAACGTCGCTTTGGGCGGGACCTTGGTCCAGGATGTCTCGTTGGTGGCGGCGGGGCATCCGTCCGACCCGGGTTGGGCCCGGTGGAAGGAGGTGGAGGCGGCCTCGGTGGCGCTGGCCCCGGTGCCGGCCCATCCGCGCCACGAGATCTCGATCGAACCTTCGAGTCTGTTGGCTGGGGCGCTCGGAACGACCTCGATCGAGGTCAGCTCGTTCCACCACCAGGCGATCGACGCCGTCGGCGAGGGGCTCTCGGTGGTGGCGCGGAGCGTGTCCGATGGGCTGCCGGAGGCGGTGGAGCTTCCCGGGCGGCCGGTGCTGGCGGTGCAGTGGGAGCTGCAGGCGGAGTGGCGCGTCGACCCGCGGTTCGCGTCGGTGTTCACGTGGTTTGTGGGGGTGGCGCGGG
>Ga0335073_10001523_pt1 | contig 31093 bp, 33 predicted proteins | sample Lox_Sample_22_FD_207093 | JGI IMG/M metagenome (GOLD analysis project Ga0335073, IMG submission 207093) | Soil microbial communities from Loxahatchee National Wildlife Refuge, Florida, United States - Lox_Sample_2.2 | ecosystem: Environmental > Terrestrial > Soil > Wetlands | place: USA... | reverse complement strand
AGGCGGGGGACGCGGTCCGGGAGGCGCCGAGCACGCTACCGGGCGCCGGGCGCCGAAGCCGCCGGCCGCGCCCCGGGTTTCGACGCCCCGGGAGCCGCCGATGACGCCCCGGGCGCTGACCCCCGGGAGCCCGCTGATGACGCCCGGACGCCGACCCCGGGAGCCCGCTGATGACGCCCGGGCGCCGACCCCGGGAGCCCGCCGCAGCCGCCTTCGGCGTGGGCCGGCCTACGAGTCGGCCGAGCGCACCTTGAGCCGGTCGAGCACCGTTCCCGGCACCAGGCTCGTGACGTCGCCGCCGTACATGGCGAACTCCTTGACCAGGCTCGACGACAGGAACGCGTAGAGCGGGTTCGTGGTCATGAACAGAGTCTCCACGCCGGCCTGGTTGTAGTTCATCTGGGCCATCTGCAGCTCGTAGTCGAAATCGCTGACCGCGCGCAGGCCCTTCACGATCGCCGAGATGTCGTTGGCCTTGCAGAAGTCGACGATCAGGCCGTCGAATCCGACCACGCTGACGTTGTCCAGCTCCTTGGTGACCTCGCGCAGCATCTCCAGCCGCTCGTCGAGGGAGAACAGGGTGGCCTTGGTGAGGTTGCGCCCGACGGCGACGATCACCTCGTCGTAGAGCCGCGCCGCCCGGGAGATGATGTCGAGATGTCCGTTGGTGACCGGGTCGAACGATCCTGGACAGACCACACGGCGCACGCTTACTCCCCCTCCTGGAAGTGACCCTGCCGCAGGCCCGGCGCCTGCGCCCAGACCGTACCAAAGCGTTGCCTCACCGTATCCACGGGATCGGTCGGGCGTGTACCCGGCAGGCCAGGTCACCGGGCCCGACCGGGTCGCCCGCTCCACCACGACCAGGGCGCCGGGCGCCAGCCAGCCGCGGTCCCGGAGCGCGGCGAGCATCCGCTGTACCTCGCCGTCGGGCACGGCGTAGGGCGGGTCGGCGAAGATCACGTCGCGCGGCGGGTGATCGCCAGGCCCGCGGGCGAGCACCCGCTCGACCCGGTCGCTGAGCAGCCGCGCGCCCGGCAGCCCCACCGCCTCGATGTTGCCGCGGATCACGCGGGCCGCCCTGGCGTCGGACTCCACGAGGAGCACGTCGGGTGCGCCCCGGGACAGCGCTTCCAGGCCCACCGCGCCCGAGCCGGCGTACAGGTCGAGCACACGCGCCTCGTCGAGCGGCCCCCGGATGGCCAGGATGGTGCCGAACAGGCCCTCGCGGGCGCGGTCCGACGTCGGCCGGGTGCCCCGGCCCGCGGGCACCGCAAGCCGCCTGCCGCCCGCCGCGCCGGCGATGATGCGGGTCACGGACCCCTCTCAGGCCTTCTCAAGGTAGTCCGCCCGCTCCCGGTCCAGCAGGACACGGACCGCGGCGGCCAGGGCAGGTTCCCCGGCCAGGGCCGGATCCGCGTCGACCAGGCGCTGGGCCTCCTGGCGGGCCTCGCCGATCAGGTCCTCGTCCTGCAGCAGCGTCAGCAGCTTCAGGCTCGACCTGCGCCCCGCCTGGGCGGCGCCGAGCACGTCGCCCTCCCGGCGCTGCTCCAGGTCGAGCCGGGACAGCTTGAACCCGTCCAGGGTGGCGGCCACCGCGTCGAGCCGCTGCCGTGCCTTGCCGTCCGCCTCGGCCTCGGTGACCAGCAGGCACAGCCCCTCGTGGCTCCCCCGGCCGACCCGGCCGCGGAGCTGGTGCAGCTGGGAGACGCCGAACCGGTCGGCGTCCATGATGACCATCGCGGTGGCGTTCGGCACGTCTACGCCGACCTCCACCACGGTGGTCGTGACCAGCACGTCCACCGACCCGGCCGCGAACGCGAGCATCACCCGGTCCTTCTCGTCCGGTGGCAGCCGGCCGTGCAGGACCGCGAGGCGCAACCCGGCCAGCGGCCCCTGCTCCAGCTCCGCCGCCAGATCCGTGACGGCGAGCGGCGGCCGCGAGCCGTCGCCAGCCTCGCCGCCCAAAGGTGAGGCGTCGTCGCCGGCCGGCCCGTCCCCACCGGGCCCGCCGCCCTCGCCGATCCGCGGGCAGACCACGTAGCACTGGCGGCCCCGGGCCGCCTCCTCCCGCAGCCGCTCCCAGACCCGCTCGAGGTAGTGCGGCTTCTCCGCGGCGGGCACCACGTGCGTGGCGATCGGCGAGCGCCCGGCGGGCAGCTCGGTCAGCGTGGACATCTCCAGGTCGCCGAACACGGTCATGGCCACGGTGCGCGGGATCGGCGTGGCCGTCATCACCAGCACATGCGGCCGGCCGTCGCCGGCTTTGGACCGCAGCGCGTCGCGCTGTTCCACGCCGAACCGGTGCTGCTCGTCGATCACCACCAGGCCGAGGTCGGCGAACTGCACCTGCTCCTCAAGCAGCGCGTGGGTGCCGATCACGATCCCGGCCGTGCCCGATGCCGCCTCGAGCAGGGCGCGCCGCCGCGCCGCCGCGCCCAGGGACCCGGTGAGCAGCGCCACCCGCGTCGCCTGCTCCGCGGCGCCGAGCTCCCCGGCCTGGGCCAGCGGCCCCAGCTGCTCGGTGATCGACCGGAAGTGCTGCTGTGCGAGCACCTCGGTCGGGGCGAGCAGCGCCGCTTGCCCTCCGGCGTCCACGACCTGCAGCATGGCCCGCACCGCGATAACGGTCTTGCCGGAGCCGACCTCGCCCTGCAGCAGCCGGTGCATGGGATGATCGAGCGCCAGCTCGTCGCCGATCGTCGCGCCGGCCAGGTCCTGGCCGACCGTCAGCTCGAAGGGCAGCCTGGCGTCGTACGCGTCGAGCAGGCCGCCAGCCGCGCGCGGCCGCGGCATCGCCGAGTACGCGGTGGCCGCCAGCCGCCGCTGCGCGAGCACGATCTGCAGCACGAACGCCTCGTCCCACTTCAGCCGCTTCGTGGCGCGCCGCGCATCGGCCCAGTCGATCGGCCGGTGGATGCCGCGCAGCGCGTCGGCGAGCCCGCACAGGCCGTGGCGGTCGCGGATCGCGCGCGGCATCGGGTCGGTGATGTCGAGGACGTCCAGGACGATCCGTACCGAGCGGGCGATCTGCCAGGAGGTGATCTCCTTCGCGGCCGGGTAGACCGGGATCATTTCGGCGGCGTACTCGGCGGCCGCGTGGGCCGCGTCGTCGCCCTCGTCGAGCAGCTCGTAATCGGGATGAGCGAGCTGGCGCTTGCCCCGGAAGGTGGAGATCTGGCCGGAGAACAGGCCGCGTGTCCCCGGGGCGAGCTGCTTCTCGCGCCAGTCCTGCCGGCCTCGCGAGAAGAACGTCAGGACCAGCTGCCCGTGCCCGTCGGTCACCCTGGCCTCGAGGATACTGCCCCGCCTGCCGCGCCATGGGCGGCTGGTCACGCGGTCGACCTCGGCCTGCACGGTCACGTACTCGCCGTCGCGCAGCGAGGCGAGGTCGGTCAGCTCGCCCCGGGTCTCGTACCGGCGCGGGTAGTGCCGCAGCAGGTCACCGACCGTCTGCAGCTCCAGGGCCCGGCCCAGCGGCTTGGCGGCCCGGTCCCCCACCACCAGGTACAGCGGGTCTTCGAGGATGGCCATCGCCGGTTACTCCACGCCGATCAGCAGCGGGACCGGCCCGCCGTCGTAGCACACGATCTCCAGCCCCGGGCGGGCCTGGCCGATACGGTCCGCAACGCGCCGCGCCAGGCCCGGCTCGGCGCCGGCGCCCTCCATCAGGGTCACCAGCTCTCCGCCGCCCGACAGCAGCTCGGCCGCGAGGGCGGTGGCGGCCTCGCCCTGCGATCCGGTGGTCACCCGCACCTCGTCGCCGTCCCGCCCGGCGTAGCCGCCGTCGGCGCCGGGACCAGTGACGCTCCCGTAGCGCATCCCGGCCGCGGCCCGGCTCATGGCGTCCACGTCGGCGGGAAAGCTGCGCCGCGGGTCGTGCACGGCGAGGGCCGCGATCTCCTGCAAGGCGGAGCGGGCCGGGATCACCGACACCTGGATCCCATCATCCGCGAGCCGGTCACCGGCGGCCCGGGCCAGGGTGGCCACCCGGTCCGCGTTGGGGATGACGGCGACATAGGTCCCAGCCTGCCGGATGGCCTCGATCAGCGCGGGGACCGCCGGGCCCGAGCCGTCCTGCTGCCACAGGACGCGCGCGCCGGCCGCGCGGAACAGCGACGCCGGGCCGTCGCTGTCGGCCACCGCGACCACGCCGCGACCGCCGCCCACCGCCGGGCCCAGCCAGGTCACGGTGATCCGGCGCGGACTCCCGGCGCGCAGCCCCTCCTCGATGGCCGCGCCCGCGTCGGCCACGTGCACGTGCACGTTCCACAGATCCTCGTCGCCGACGATGACCAGCGAGTCGCCCAGCGCGTCGAGCCGCTCCCGCAGCAGCCGGACCGGTTCGGCCGGCGCCTCGAGCAGGTAGGTGACCTCGTAGCCGGCCGAGGCAGGCTCCGCAGGCCCGGGCTCGGGCGCTCCCGCCGCGGCCGGGGCCGGCGGGGGTACGGCCGCCGGCACCTCGAACGCCTCGGGGCGGTCACCGGTGACCGCGGCCACCAGCGCGTCGAGTAGCACGCACAGCCCGGCCGCGCCCGCGTCGACCACGCCGCGGGCGGCCAGCACGGCCAGCTGGTCGCGGGTGCTGGCCAGCGCCTCGCGGGCCGCCGCGGCCGCGGCGCTGACGACCGCGCCCAGCCCGGTCGCGCCCGATTCCGCGACCGCCGCCGCGGCCTGGGCCGCCGCGTCGGCCACGGTCAGCACGGTCCCCTCGGCAGGCCGGCTGACCGCGGCCCGGGCGCTGGCCGCGGCGTGGGTGAAGGCCCGGGCTAGGACCACGCCGTCGCACCGCGGCTGCGGCGCGCAGACGTCGGCCAGCCCGCGGAGCAGCTGGCTGACGATGATCCCGGAGTTCCCGCAGGCCCCGAGCAGCGCCCCGCGAGCCATCGCGGGCCAGATCGCGGACGGCCCTGCTTCCGGCGGGAGCGACTCCACCGCCGCGTCCGCCGACATCAGCGTGAGGTGCAGATTGGTGCCGGTATCGGCGTCGGGCACCGGAAAGACGTTCAGCGCGTCGATCGCGGCCCGGGCCTGGGCCAGCGCGTCCACGCTGAGGCGGCACCAGTGCCTGACGATCGCACCGTTCAGGACCTCCGCCGCCATACCCGCAGACTAGAACCTGGAACCGACGAACGCGGCCACGGACCGGCGTGAGCCGGGGCCGGGCCACGAGCGGTGATGGCCAGGATCACATCCGGTTCGCGCGAAGGCCCGGTAGTCGGATATCCTTCACCAACCGTTCCGGCTTTGATCCGGACGATGACCCAGCCGGCTATCACCCAATGGAGCGATCCCGTGGCTTCCGTCTGCGACGTCTGCGGCAAGCGGCCGGGCTTCGGCAACAACGTGTCGCACTCGCACCGCCGCACCCCGCGCCGCTGGAACCCGAACATTCAGCGCGTGCGCGCGAAGGTCAACGGGGCACCCCGGCGCCTGAACGTGTGCACCTCGTGCATCAAGGCGGGCAAGGTCGAGCGCTGACCCGCTGACCCGCTGACCCGCCGAATCGCGCTCGCCCGCGGCTGACCCGCGGCGAACCGCGGCCTCCGCCGGGTGCTGATCGCCGGTTACCCGCCGAAAGCGCAGCTGGCGCCGTCAAGGCTGCAGCTGGACGGGGGAGCCGGCGCTCCGGCGGCGAGGATGACCAGCTCGCGGCCGTCCTGTCCGTGCCTGTCCCGGTTGTGACCGCGCGGCGGCGTCCATGACCCGGTCGCCGTGCCCGTGTCGCCGTCACCCCACGGCTGCCAGCGCGCGCCCCAGATCTGGTCGACGCGAGCCGAGGGAAAGGCGAGCTGCAGGCTCCAGCGCCCCGGATTCATGTCTTCGGGCAAGGTGATCACCGCCACGAAGCCCCCGTGCCAGTGGCGGACGACCCGGTAGCCGAGCTGGTAGACGGCGCCGGCGGCGTGACGGCGGCCGGGGCTGGCCGTCGTGGCCGTCCTCGGCGCCGGGCCGTCCTTCAGCTTCACCCCCGGTGAGACGGCGGCCACGTTGGGCTGGCCGGCCGCCGAGCCGCCGCAGCCGCTGGCGGGGCAGCGCACGCCGGGACTCGGGGCGTAGGTGAGCGCGGCCGGGGACTGCACCGCCAGCGCGGCGGCGATCACCATGCCTGCGCTCGCCGCAAACCACGGGGTCACCATCAGCGCCCGCGCCACCCGGAGCCGCCGTCGGTACATGCTGCGCGCGGCGGCCGGTCCATCGCCCGGACAGGGGGGACGCCGGGACGCGCGGCGTCCGCCGCGGGCGGGCGCCAGCACGCCAGGAAGAACGCTGCGCCGGGAGCCGTCCCCCCGGCGCAGCGTCCCCTGCATGCGCCCGCAGTCTTTGCGATGTCGTGGCATCAAGGGGTTTATACCAAGCGATAGCCCGGGCGGCTAGTGGTGAGGATGTGGCAATCGTGATTCCTGCGTCATGCGAAATGATCCCACCCGCGCAGGCCGTCCGCGGGCCGGGAATCCACGGTCACGCCGTGCCCCCGGCGGGCGGTGCCGATGACCACCCAGTGGCCCGGCAGGTCCGTCTCGGGGGGGAAGGTCGCGGCTAGCGCGTGGTCCTCGCCGCCGGTGAGCGCCCAGCGCTGCCAGTCCGCGCCGAGAGCCGCGGCTGCCGCCCGCAGCTCGGGGTCGCCGGGCAGCCGCGCGGTCTCGACATCCAGCCGGACGCCACTGGCCTCGGCCACGTGGCCCAGGTCGGCGACCAGCCCGTCGCTGATGTCGATCATCGAGGTCGCGCCCAGGACGGCGGCCTCCGGCCCGCAGGGGTACGGCGGCTGCGGGCGCCGGTGGCTGGTCACCAGCCCGGCGAACTCGCCGGCCGTGCCGGGCGCGCCGGCCGGCCCGGCCGGCCCGGCCTCCAGCAGTGCCAGCCCCGCAGCCGAGCGGCCGGGCCGGCCCGCGACGGCCAGCCGGTCGCCGGGCCGCGCCGCGCTCCGGGTGACCGGGTCGCGGCCGCCCAGATCGCCGAGGGCCGTGATCGCGATCATGACCGAGTCGGCGCCGCTGACGTCTCCGCCCACTACGCTGGCGCCGGCTCGCGCGCATTCCCCGGCGAGGCCCCGGATCAGGTCTTCCACCCAGGCCACCGGGAGGTCGCCGGGAGCCGCGAAGCCCAGCAGCAGGGCGGTGGGCGACGCGCCCATGGCCGCGACGTCCGCGAGATTCTGGGCGGCGGCCTTGACGCCGATGTCCGCGGGGCCGGACCAGTCGCGCCGGAAATGGCGCCCCTCGACCAGCAGGTCCGTGGTCGCGACCACCCGCCCGTCCGGCGCGCAGACCACGGCCGCGTCATCCCCGATGCCGACACCAGGCGCGCTGCTGGCCGGCAGCAGGGCGGCGATCGCGGCGATGAGGCCGAACTCACCCAGGTCAGCGACGGTGATGACAACCCCCCGGGAGATCTTCGACCCCGCAGCCCGGGGCACAATCTCGCGTCCCGGCCGGGCAGGTTCCCCCCGCCAACCGCCGGCAACCTACGATAGCGTGGCCACCACACGTGGCGCCTGGGAGGACGGCATGGTTCACGCTTATATCCTCGTCCAGACCGAGGTCGGTAAGGCGGCCGATGTCGCGGTGCACATCGGCCAGATCCCCGGCGTAACCCAGGCGGACGACGTCACCGGCCCCTACGACGTGATCGTCCGGGCCGAGGCGGACAACGTCGACGACCTCGGCAAGCTCGTCGTCGCCCAGATCCAGGGAGTGGCCGGGATCACCAGGACGCTGACCTGCCCGATCGTCCATATCTAGCGAGGCGGCTCGCTCCGGCTACGCCACCCCGCCGGCCGCCAGGGCCGCGGTGTGCGGCCCCAGGCCGATGCGGGCCGCGTCGCGCAGGTCGGCGACGGTGTCCACGTCACGGCGCAGCCCGTCCAGCCCGGGCAACGCGAGTTCCACCGCGCCCGCGGCCAGGTGCTCCGCACGTGATCCCGGCCCGAACCTCGGGCGGAACGCGGCGCCGGGTCCCGCCGTGTACATGGTGGTGCCCGTGCCCGCGGCGTCGGCCACGAAGGCCTGCGGGACCGCGGCCGCCCGGGCGAGCGCCCGGCCCAGCTCGACAGCGCCGAGCGCGGGCAGGTCCGCCGCCAGCCCGGCCCTCCCCCGGCCCGGCCAGTGCGCGTCCGAGTACGCGGCGCCGAACGCCAGGGCCGGGTTGAGCCCGCCGCCCGGCTCGTCGGGCAGCACCAGTGCCCCGAGCGCGGACAGCTCGGCGGCCGCCGCGGGGTCGTCGGTCACCACGATCACCGAGCCGACGGCCGGGCAGGCGGCCGCGGCCGCGACCGTGTCCGCGGCCATGGCCAGGGCTAGTTCGGCCCGGCGCGGCCCGGCCAGTCCGGTGAGCCGGGACTTCGCCCGGGCAAGTACCTTGACGGGGATCACCATCGACCAGCGGAGCGAGGTATCGAGCGGCATGCACCTGATCCTGCCTCGACACGGCGTTGCGCTAACCGGGAGACTGGCGTCAAGGACGAGCAGCGCGGGCGCGCCCAGCGCCCCGAGCGGGAGACTGCCCCTATGAGCAAACGCGCGGACGGCAGCTATTCACCCGCCTGGCGGCGAGCCTCGAAGATCATCCTGTGGCCGCTGATCCAGGTGGGAATGAAGCACGAGTGGCACGGCCAGGAGAACATCAGCAACATCCCGGCCGACCAGGGCATCATCCTCGCCATCAACCACCTGTCCTACGCCGACATCTTCGCGGATTCGCTGTTCGGCTACGAGGCCGGCCGCTACCCGGTGTTCCTCGCGAAATCGTCGTTGTTCGACATCAAGGTCCTCGGGACGATCATCCGCAAGCTCGGCCAGCTTCCGGTCTACCGCGGCCAGGCGGATGCGGCGCTCGTGCTCCGGGACGCCGAGCAGGGCATCAAGAACGGCGCCTGCGTGATCTTCTACCCGGAGGCGACGGTGACCCGCGACCCGGACCAGTGGCCGATGGTAGCCAAGACCGGCGTGGCCCGGCTCGCGCTGGCCACCGGGGCCCCGGTGATCCCGGTCGCGCACTGGGGCGCGCAGAAGATCCTGCCTTACGGCAGCTTCAAGCCGCACCTGGTGCCGCGGACCACCGTGCGCGTGAGCGCGGGGCCGCCGGTGGACCTGTCGGAGTTCGAAGGCCAGCCGATGACCACCCGGGTTCTCCGCGCGGCCACGGAAAAGATCATGAAGGCCATCACCGACCTGCTGGCCGGCATCCGCGACGAGACTCCACCCGCCGAGCCGTATCATCCGGCGGTCGCCCGGCGCAAGGCCCGGCAGGAGGCGCGCGCCCGAGACAACGGAGCCATAACGGAAACGCCCGCGGACTCCGGCAGCGAGGCCGCGCCGACGTGAGAGCCGCCGTCATGGGGGCCGGGTCGTGGGGTACCACGTTCGCTCAGGTGCTCTGCGACGCGGGCACGCCCGCGGTGCTCTGGGCCCGCCGCGCCGAGCTGGCCAAGGAGATCAACGCCACCCGGGAGAATCCCAGCTACCTGCCGGGGATCACGCTCCCCGAGGCGCTGCGGGCGACCGCGGAGCCGGCCGAGGCCCTGGACGGCGCGGACCTGGTAGTGCTGGCCGTGCCCGCGCAGTCGCTGCGGGAGAACCTGGCGGCCTGGGCTCCGCTGCTGCCGCCCGGCGCGCTGCTGGTCAGCCTGATGAAGGGGATCGAGCTTGGCACCTGCAACCGGATGAGCGAGGTGATCAGCCAGGTGGCCGGGGCACCCGCGGACCGGATTGCCGTGGTCTCCGGGCCGAACCTGGCCGGCGAGATCGCGCGGCGCGAGCACGCGGCCACCGTGGTCGCGTGTACCGACCTCGACGCCGCGCAGCGGCTACAGCGGGCCTGCCACGCCGGCTACTTCCGGCCGTACACCAACCCCGACGTGGTCGGCTGCGAGCTGGGCGGCGCGGTGAAGAACGTGATCGCGCTGGCGGTCGGCATCGCGGTCGGCATGGGGCTGGGAGACAACACGCGGGCCCTCCTGATCACCCGGGGCCTGGCCGAGACGGCCCGCCTCGGCGCGGCGCTCGGGGCCGACCAGTACACGTTCGCGGGACTGGCCGGCATGGGTGACCTGGTGGCGACCTGCAGCTCGCCGCTGTCCCGCAACCGCACGTTCGGCGAGAACCTGGGCCGGGGCATGCCGCTCGATGAGGTGATCGCGAGCAGCCGGCAGACCGTCGAGGGCGTGAAGTCATCGGAGTCCGTACTCCAGCTGGCCCGGCGGCACGGCGTGGAGATGCCGATCACCGAGGTCATGGCCGCGGTACTGCAGGATGATCTTGACGTCGGCCAGGCGGCCGTCCTGCTGGCCAGCCGTTCCGCGAAGCCGGAGCGTTATGGCGTCTGAACGCGGGGGACTACCGGGGGAACGGAAAGGAGCCGCGTGAACGAGCAACGCAAGATCCGGGTCGCGATCGTCTTTGGTGGCCGGGGGCCTGAGCATTCGGTGTCCTGCATGGGGGGCGGCAACATGCTCAGGTCGATCGACCGCGACAAGTACGAGGTCGTCCCCGTCGGCATCACCCGCGAGGGCCGCTGGGTGCTGGCCGCCGACGAGCCGGCCAGGCTCACGGCCGCCGGAGGCGAGCTGCCCTCCGTCGAGGCGGTGGCCGAGCCTGGCACGCAGGTCGTCCCGTGGGGGAGCCAGGATCCCGCCGCCCGCGTTCCCGGCCAGGACCTCGTGGCCAGCGCTCCCGGCCAGATACCGCACCTGCTCGGCGAGGTGGACGTGGTACTGCCCGTGCTGCACGGCCCGTTCGGCGAGGACGGGACCATCCAGGGCCTGCTGGAGATGGCCGGCGTCCCGTATGTCGGAGCCGGGGTGCTGGCCAGCGCGGTCAGCATGGACAAGGAGTACATGAAGATCATCTTCCAGGCCCGCGGGCTGCCGGTGGGACCGCATGTGGTGGTACGCGAGCGGGACTGGCCGCTGCAGGAGGCCGACGGCGGCATCCTGGACCCGGAGCGCAAGCGCGTGTTCGATGCGATCGCCGAGCTGGGCTGGCCGCTGTTCGTCAAGCCCGCCCGCGGCGGGTCGAGCATCGGCACGTCCAAGGCCTCGGACATGACGCAGTTGCACGCGGCCATCGCCGCCGCGCGGGCCTACGACCCGAAGGTGATCGTCGAGACGGCGATCGAGGGCCGGGAGATCGAGTGCTCGGTGATCGAGGGCGTGGACGGGGCCCCGCCCGACACCAGCCTGCCCGGGCAGCTGCTGATCGACGGCGGCGAGGAGTTCTGGGACTTCGAGGCAAAGTACCTGGACCAGGCCAGCGGGATGGCGATACCGGCGCCGATCCCCGAGGCGCACCAGCAGGAGATCCGGCGGATGGCCGCGCTGGCCTTCGACGCGGTGTCCTGCGAGGGGCTGGCCCGGGTGGACTTCTTCTACACGCCGGACGGGCAGATCCTGATCAACGAGATCAACACGATCCCCGGGTTGTCCCCCGCGTCCTACTTCCAGAAGATGTGGGAGGCGAGCGGCCTCCCGTTCGGCCAGCTCATCGACCGGTTGCTGCAGACCGCGCTGAGCAAGCGTCCCGGCCTACGATAAGGCCGCGATCAGCGCGTCGGCCGCGTCGCGCACCCGGGCGCACAGGTCCTCGGCGTTGGCCCGGTGGTAGAGCGGCCCGCCCGCGTCGGCCAGCAGGACGCCGACCTTGGCCACACCCCGCGCGGGGACCGGCCCCGTCGCGCGCAGGCGGCGGATCAGCTCCCCGAACTCCTCCGAGCAGTCCCGGACCCGGTCCCGGCACACCGGGACCCGCGGGGGACCGGAGTAGGCCCCGTGCATCGCGGTCGCGAGCACCCGGTCCGCGCTGCGGGCCAGCTCGTACCGGTGCCGCGGGCGCACCAGCATCTGAGCCCGCAAGGCCAGCGGCATGCTGGCGTCGGGCGAGGCCCCGGCGGCCAGGTCGCTGTCCAGGCGGAACGCGTGCCAGCGGGCGAGCAGCAGGTCCCAGGCATGGGCGGTGCAGGCGACTGGGCTCCCGGCTTCCTCCAGCAGGACCAGCATCCGGCACCTCCGTACGTCTCATTCGTGACCACTAAGACCAGTATGCAGGTCATGATGGTGACCACTCAAGTGATTTAACTGGTCACGACTGGTACGCTGACGGGGATGACCGGGATGACGTTGCCGGCCTGGGTCCGGCCGGACGAACTGAAGCCGGCGCCCGAGCCGTTGCTGCTCGTGCAGGCGTTCGTCAATACCAGGAACCTGGACACCGGGACCGATCTGCTGGCCGGGGCCGGTACCGGCAACGAGTGGCTGCACCTCAGCGGCCTCCTCGGGCCGGAGGTCACGGCCGGCACCGGGGACCTGAGCGCGGCGCGCGAGGCCCGCGAGAGCCTCCGGGCACTGATCGCGTACAACGGGCACGGCCCAGCACCGACCGCCGACGAAATGCACCCGCTTCAGGCGGTGACGCGCTCGTGGAGCCCGCGGCTGGCCATCGACCCGGCCGGCCGGGTTGAGCTGACCCCCGGATCCGGCGGTCGGCTCGAGGACGGGCTGGTCCGGCTGCTGCTCATCGTCCGTGACGCGCAGCAGGACGGCAGCTGGGACCGGCTGAAGGTGTGCGGCAACCGCGACTGCGGCTGGGCCTTCTACGACCGCTCCCACAGCCGCCGGGGGGAATGGTGCGACATGGCGTCGTGCGGGAACCTGATCAAGAACCGGAACCTGAGAGCGCGGCGGGGCAGCCAGAGACAGCCGGGCCGCTGACTAGCGGCCCGGCGCGACCGGCCATCGCGCGGGCGGTGTTGCCCGCGCCGCCCGCCCTCCCGCTACTTCTTAGCCGACGGCTTCTTCTCGCCGTTGACGATCGCCTTGAAGTCCGCGCCCGCCCGGAACCTGGGCACCGACGACTTCGGCACCTTGATGGCCGCGCCGGTGGCAGGGTTGCGGGCGGTGCGGGCCGGCCGGTCGGCCTTCTCGAATACTCCGAATCCCGTTATGGCGACCTTGTCGCCCTTCGCGACCGTCTCCTGGATGGTGTCGAGCACTGCGTTGACTGCCTCGGTCGCAGTCTTCTTGTCGCCCATCCGGGCCGAAATCGCGTCGATCAGGTCACGCTTGTTCATGCTTCACTCCTGCGGTCCCCCAAACGGGAGGTCGCGCGGCCGGTAGCGGCTCTCGCGGCCTCTGATGTGCCTGAAATTAGGCGATCCAGCGACGTCGCACAATCACATCGCCTGGGAACACGGCGTGTCGACGCCGGAACTGTTCATAATGCTACGGGAATGGGGTATTCATTCCGGCGCTGGCCCCCTGCTGCGACCGCGCCGTCCCTTCCTGGCTCGGCGGGCAGGTCCGGGCGAGGTCGGCGAGGAGCAGGTCAAGCCGCCAGGCGGCGCGGGCGGCGTCAGCGCCAGGGGCCTTCAGAGCGTCACATATCGCTATGAGCCTGCGCTGTAGCCGGATCCCCGTGTCGCCGGCTAGGCCGGCTGAGCGGAGCAGGCGCTGCGCCATATGCAATCGCTGGGCCATGTTGTCGGCGCCGCTGTCCATCTCGAATCGCGCGGCAAGCTCTCCGCGCGCCCGCACCTCGCCCCGGCGGATATCAATCGTCAGCAGAATCTCTGGGTCAGATTCGACCAGTGCCTGCAGCGCAGCGACCGTTTCGGGGGCAACGCATACGGGTATTATGCCGGTTTTTATCAGGTTATAGCGAAGAAAATCATCGAGCTTGGCCGAGATGACAGCCTTGAATCCGTGCCCGGTGACCGCCGCGATTGCCTGCCCGGGCGAGGGCCAGCAGCCGGGGCCGGCGATCAGGATCGTCGCGCCGGCCCGGCGGGCCGGGGCGCCGGACGCGGGCGCGTGACCAGACGCGGGCGCAGTACCGGACGCGGGCGCAGTACCGGACGCGGGCACGGCGCCGCCGCGCCGGACCGAGAGGGCGCGGCCGGTGCACGAGACCAACCCGGGTTCCGCCGGGCCGGACGGGATCACGCTCTCGGCGCGGGCAGGCTGCACCTCGGCTCCTAGCTCCTCCGGGCCACGCGATGGCGGGCGATGCTCAAGTCCCGACGCTACCGCCACGGCCGCAGCGGCCCGGGCTCAGCCCGGCCCGGAGGCCGCCGCCCCGGCCCGGCATCGGCCGCAGTGCCCGCCTCCGCGCCGCCGCGAGCAGCGGCGGATGCAATGTTGGCTTGAAGGTAATGTCCTTTCTGTGGACTTGCTGAACTGCGGACCAGAGTTGGCCTTCTGCCGACCGGCTGCATGTCACTATGGTCACGCTCCCGAGTCGTGAGGTTGCATGCATGAAGGTAGCCGTCGTCAAGGAGACAGCACCGGGCGAGCGCCGGGTCGCGCTGGTGCCCGAGGCTGTGGCCAAGCTGCGCGCGGCCGGGCTCGAGGTCCTGGTAGAGGCCGGTGCCGGAGATGGCGCCTGGCTGAGCGATGACGCGTTCACCGAGGCGGGCGCCGGCATCGCGGCACGCGACGAGCTCGTCGCGGCCGCGGACGTAATCGTGACGGTCGGCAGGCCAGATGAGCAGGTGGTCGCCGGGCTCCGCCCGGGCCAGGTCCTGCTCGGCATGCTGACGCCGCTCGGGGATCCCGGATTCGCGCGGCGTCTCGCGGAGGCCGGCGTCACTGCTGTCAGCCTCGACCTGGTCCCGCGGACGCTGCCACGGGCCCAGACGATGGACGCGCTCACGTCGCAGGCGAACATCGCCGGTTACAAGGCGGCCGTCGTGGCGGCGGGCACGTTCGGGCGCTTTTTCCCGCTGCTGATCACGGCGGCCGGAACCGCGCGCCCCGCCAAGGTGCTGGTGCTGGGGACCGGCGTGGCCGGCCTGCAGGCCATCGGCACGGCCCGGCGCCTCGGCGCGGTCGTCAGCGCCTATGACGTGCGGCCGGAGACCAAGACCGAGGTGGAGTCGCTCGGGGCGGCGTTCATCGAGCTGTCGTCGGTCGGCTCAGCCAGCGGTGAGGGCGGGTACGCCCGGGCCCTGACCGAGGAGGAGCGCCAGGCGCAGCAGGACGAGCTGGCCAGCCACATCGCCAAGCATGACGTGGTGATCACCACCGCCCAGGTGCCCGGGCGCAGGCCCCCGCTGCTGGTCACCGCCGACGCGCTGAAGTGGATGGCGGCGGGCTCGGTGGTCGTGGACATGGGCGCGAGCGCCCTCGGCGGCAACGTCGAAGGATCCCAGCCGGACGAGACGGTGGTCACCGAGAACGGCGTGACCATCATCGGCGCCGGCCGCCTGCCGTCGACGATGCCGGCCGCCGCGTCGGCCATGTACGCGCGCAACGTCAGCGCCCTGTTGTTGTACCTGGTGAAGGATGGCTCGCTGGCCGTCGACCTGTCCGACGACCTGCAGCGGGGTGTCGTGGTCACCTACGAGGGCCAGGTGGTCCACCCCGCCCTGGCCGAATCCGCTGGAGGTACCGCCCGTGTCGACGGCGCTGCTCACTGACCTGGTCATCTTCGTTCTCAGCCTCTGGGTCGGCTTCGAGGTCATCAGCAAGGTTCCCGCCACGCTGCACACCCCGCTGATGTCGGCGGCCAACTCCATTCACGGGATCATCCTGGTCGGCGCCATGCTGATCGCCGCGACCACGAACAGCTGGATCGGCTACGTGATCGCCTTTGTCGCCGCCATGTTCGCCTCAGCCAACGTGGTCGGCGGGTACGTGGTCACCGGCCGGATGCTCAAGATGTTCCGCAAGAGGCCCACCGCGCCCGCCGCCCCGGCGGCCGAGGCCGCGGCGTCCAGGAACGGCCAGGCGTCGTGAGCGGGTTCAGCTTCGCCACCCAGCTGATCTACGTGCTGGCCGCGTCGTGCTTCGTGCTCGGCCTGCACCTGATGAACACCCCGGCCACCGCGCGCCGCGGCAACCAGTTCTCCATGGCAGGCATGGCCATCGCGATCGCCACGACCCTCGCGCTGATCGTTCACGCGGGCGTGATCAGTGCCACCGGGTGGACCGTTATGCTCGTCGGCGCGCTGATCGGCGGCGGCGTCGGGCTGTACGCGGCGCGCACCGTGCAGATGACCGCGATGCCCCAGCTGGTGAGCATGTTCAACGCGGTGGGCGGCGGCGCGGCGGCGCTCGTCGCGATTCACGACTACATTCACGTGGCCGGGGCGGCGGGTGGCGTGGCGGAGTCTACGACGGTTTTCACGCTGCTAGACGTGATCATCGGCTCGGTCACGTTCACGGGGTCGATCATCGCGGCCGGCAAGCTGCAAGGCGTGATCACCTCGGCCCCGGTCACGTTCCCTGGGGCCCGCGCCGTCAATCTGGTGCTGGGCGCGCTCGCGGTGGGCGCTGGCGGGTACGTGATCGCCACGCCGAGCCTGCTCGGGCTGTGGATCGTGGTCGTGGCCGCGCTCGCGTTCGGCGTGCTCATGGTGATCCCGATCGGCGGCGCCGACATGCCGGTGGTGATCTCGCTGCTGAACGCGTTCACCGGCACCGCGGTGGCGATGGCCGGCTTCGTGATCGGCAACTGGGCGCTGATCATCGCCGGGGCCCTCGTCGGGGCGTCGGGCGGGATCTTGACCAAGCTGATGGCCGACGCGATGAACCGCTCCATCCGCAACATCATCCTGGGCGGGTTCGGCACCGGTGACACGGCCGTGGCCGTGCTGCCCGGCGCCGGCGCGGGCGTGACGGCGATCGCCGCCGACGACGCGGCGATCCAGCTCGCCTACGCCGGCAAGGTGATCATCGTGCCCGGCTACGGCCTGGCCGCCGCGCAGGCGCAGCACGAGGTGGCCGAGCTGGCCGACGAACTGGAATCGCACGGCGTGGACGTCAGCTACGCGATCCACCCCGTGGCGGGCCGGATGCCCGGGCACATGAACGTGCTGCTGGCCGAGGCGAACGTGCCGTACCCGCTGCTGAAAGAGATGGACGACGTCAACCCGGAGTTCGCCCGCACCGACGTGGCCCTGGTGATCGGGGCCAACGACGTCACCAACCCGGCCGCGCGCCGCTCCGGCACGGCGATCTCCGGCATGCCGATCCTGGACGTGGACCAGGCCAAGAGCATCATCGTGATCAAGCGGTCCATGGGCCACGGCTACGCCGGCATCGACAACGAGCTGTACACCAACCCCAAGACCAGCATGTACTTCGCCGACGCCAAAACCGCCCTGGGCGACCTGACCAGCGCCGTCAAGACCCTCGTCGGCTAGGACGCGGTGGCAGCCGTCCTCGTCGTCTGACGGCCGCGACAAGGGGAGACAGCCTCCAGGAACCACCGGCCGCACAGGTAGTGACGTTGGCCCCTTGTGGGGCCAGTGCGGCGCCTCTGACGGTTGTCGCATGACAGTCGGACGCAAGGCCGCCATTATGGCCGTGGCCGGGGTGGCAACAGCCGAAGTCGTCTACGCGGCGTGGGTGCGCCCTCGGCTCATGCGCTGGGGCGCAACCGATGAGGAAGTCGCTGAGCCGTATCCGGGCGCCGAACTGGTCCCCGACGGCCAGAGGGCGGCGACGATGGCTGTCACCATCGACGCGCCGCCAGACCAGGTCTGGCCGTGGCTGGTCCAGATGGGCTGGGACCGCGGGGGCTGGTACTCCTGGGATCGCCTCGACAACGCCGGCCGCCCAAGTGCCCGGGACGTTCACCCGGAGTGGCAGGATCTCGCTCTCGGCGACTACATAAAGGCATGGCAACCAGGCACCGGCCCCCGGGACGCCTGGGAGGTGGCGGCGCTTGAGCCGAACCGGTTCCTGGGGCTGCGCGGATTGACCGATCTGCATGGCCGCAACCTCGACCCCACGCAGCCACGGCCATCGGCCTACCTGGAGGGCCTGTGGGGCTTTCTGCTGAACGAGCTGCCCGGCGAGCGCACGCGTCTGGTCATCGGCGGTTACCAGGCTCTGCGCCCTCGATGGCTTGAACGTTTCGTCATCTACTGGATTTACATCCCGGTTGTCTGGGTCATGCAGGCCCGGACCCTGTCCGTCCTGAAGCAGAACATCGAACAAGCAGCCAGGACGCGACCACCCCCGACCGCACCAGCGCCCTCGGCGTGACCGTGACCCACGGCGAGGCAATCCGCGTGCTGGCACCGCATCACGACAAGGGCACCCTTGCTGCCACCGCAGCATGCTCCTAGCCTGGCGATGCCGCGCTAGCTATAGCAGGGCGTGGCGGTGACCGAGGTTCTGAGCGGCGAAGGGACGGGTGCGGTGCGGGCGGATCAGCCTCCGGCCGCCGATGGCCGAGCGGACCGCGAGACCTTACCTGAGCGTGCGGCAGGCCGGGAGGAGATGGCCCAGCGGCTGCGGCGGCTCCCGCCCGGGCACCCATCCTCGCCGTTCGAGGCCGACGGGACGCAAGATGGGGAACCCCGGGAGGGGGCAGGCCCGTGAGCACTGTTGATGCGGATCTTGAGATAACGGAGACGCCCGTCCAGGCGCCCGGTGCCGAGCTGACGGGCTACGACGGCGCGCCGCTGCCGGCCCCGCCGCTGGTTGCTCTCCGGCAACCCCATAGGCCATAACGCGACGTCTCGGTGCATAACCATGGCGCTGACCCTGCGTGTGCTGTAGCCGGGAGAACGGGTGATGACGGCGAGTTTCGACGGTCTGACCCCGCTGTGCCCAGTGACGCGCGGTCATTCGGAGGCGTTGCGGTCGTCTTGTCAGGTTTGGCACTATGAAGCGGGGATGTGGCCACCGCAGCGGTGAAGGGTCGGGGCGTGGGGAACATCGGCAAGGAAGCACAGGAGATCGAGGTGCTGCCGACGGAGCAGGAGCAGCCCGCTCCGGCGGAGCGCGAGAGAGTCCCGTCTGAGCCCATGCCGTCGGAGCCTGCCTCGGCCCCGGCCGCCGAGCCGGCTCCGGCCCGAGCGTGACCGCAGCGCAGTTCGACGGCGACGACGTCACCGTCCCCGGTCTGCGGGTGGGTGAGATCCGGGCGCTGCGCACTTTCCGCCTGTCCGAGTACGGGTACCTGAACCCGGTGGGGTACGCGGCCGCCGGGCCGTGGCGGGACGGCCCGAACACCGCGCGGTGCCTGGGCCACGGCCACACGCCTGCCGCACCCGGCTGCAGGTGCGGCTTCTGGGCCTACGGCACGTACCCCGCGGCCTGCGACTACGCCGAGGCGCGGCTGCTGCTGGCCGTGGTGACCTGCTGGGGCAAGGTGGTGCCCGGCACCCGCGGCCTGCGCGCGCAGTACGCGCGGATCGAGGCGATCTGGCTGTCGGGCAAGATCCCCCGGCAGTTCGTACGGCGGCTGCGCCAGCGCTACCCGTCGGTGACCTTCTACCGCAGCAGGCGGCGCATGCTGCGCCGGAATCACCCGACCGTGCTCGACTCCTACGAGGCGGAGCCCCGGCGGGAGCGCGTGATCTCGCGGCTGGCCCGCCGGATCCGGGCCGGCGGCAGCCGCCTGGGCCTCACCGTGGCCATCCTGATGCTGTGCTGGGGGCTCATGCTGCTGACTCTCGCGGCGGTCGCCCTGCACGCGCTGTGGCCGAGCGCCTTCTGGGCCTGAGACAAGCTCCGCCGGCCTGTGACCGGCATCACCAGGTGCGTTTGTGAATTTAACGTGGCGTGCCGGGTATACATGGGGGGTAGGCCCCATACCTATTAACAGGATGGGTATAGTAGGTTTTTTCGCCCGGCTCGGGCGGTATCCCGAGGAGAAGCCATGGCCCTGCCCGACTTCTTCGTGGCTGGCGCGCCAAAGGCGGGTACCACCGCCGTGCACGCGGCGCTGGCCCGGCATCCCTCGCTCTACATGTCGTCGGTCAAGGAGCCCAAGTTCTTCCTCACCGACGGCCCGCCGCCCGCCCGGGGCGGCCCCGGTGACGTGCAGACCTACCGCGAGCACGTGTGGCAGCGGGACGACTACGAGGCGCTGTTCGACCCGGCGCCGGCCGGAGTTCTGCGCGGCGAGTCGACGCCGTTCTATTTCTACCGCCAGGACGCGCAGCGCCGGATCCGGGCGCTGATACCGGACGCCAAGCTGATCGTGATCTTGCGCGATCCGGTAGAGCGGGCGCACTCGAACTGGACGCACCTATGGTCCGCCGGCCTGGATCCCGTCGGCGACTTCGTCCGCGCCTGCGCCGAGGAGCCGGAGCGGATCGCGGCCGGCTGGGCGGACTTCTGGCACTACACCGCGCTCGGACGCTACGGCGAGCAGCTGGAGCACCTGTACACGGTGTTCGACAAAGAGCAGGTCTTCGTGTTCCGCTACCGCGCCCTGGTCGAGTCCCCTGGCCAGGTCCTGGACCGGATCTGCGCCTTCCTTGGCGTGCCGCAGGGCCTGGTCACCGAGGTGCCGCGCGAGAACGTCACCGCCCACCCGCAGCACTCGCTCCAGCACCGGGCCGTGTCCCGGGCGCTGCGCCTTTCTACCACCGTCAGCAACGTCCTGCCGGGCGCGGCCACCGTGACCGGCTCGCTGGAACGGGTCCTGCAGCGGGACAGCCGCCCCCGCCAGCCGCTGACCTGGAAGCAGCGCCGGGCGCTGCTCCCCTGGTTCGAGGCCGACATCAGGCTGCTCGAGGTCATCACCGGCGAGGACTTCGGCGACTGGCTGCAGCCGCGCGGCGACTCCGGCGGGCTGGTCGGCGCCCGGCCCGCCGGGCAGCGCCAGGCACGCAACGGCCAGCCCCGCGAGTTCTGACCGCCGCCACCCGCCCTGGTTCAGCGCAGCTCGGTGCGCAACTCGTGCGCCCCGTCCGCGCGCGTCATCTCGTAGTAGTAGCGCTCGCGGGAGTCGCCGAGGCCCAGGATGCACAGGTAGCGCAGGCCGCCCGGGCCGTACGGCGACTGGGTGATCGGGCCGTGAGCGGTGAGTGCCCCCGGCACCTCGCCGGTCGCGAGGCCTGTCCGCTCCTCGAAGTTCTCCGCCGCGCTGGCCCGCCCGTCGTAGTAGGCGACCACGCTGCCCGGCGCAAGCCGGACGGCGGTGACGCGCGCGCCGCGCGAGTCCCACTCACCCGGCCGCGGGCTCAGCGCGGTGCCCTGCCCGGTCCAGTCCACGCCATCGGCGCTGCACGCGTAGTCGGTGGCCATCCGGTCGGTCTGGTCGGGGTCGTCCAGCGGGTGCACCGACGCCCACAGGTGCCACCGGTCTCCGTCGTGGACGATGACCGGGTCCTTGACGGCGGTGCTGGCGTCGCCGGGCAGCACGATCCGGCTACGCCGCGTGTCGAAGGCGCCCGGATGACGGGCCTCGAGCATCTCCACGCGCCAGTGCTTGGTTCCCGGCGTGGCGCAGCTCAGGTACAGCCGCCAGGCGCCGTCCGGGGTCCGCACGAGCGCCGGGCGCTCCAGTGACTCGGCGTCAAGCTCGTCCCGGCCGATGGAAAGGAGCGTCTCGAAGTGCACGCCGTCGGCGGAGCGCGCCACCACGACCGCGTAGCCGCGCCCCTGCCCCTCTGGGCGGCGCAAGCGATACGCCAGGTAGATCTCTCCGTCGTCGCGGGCCGCGCTGGGCGCTCCGGCCCACGTCCCCTCTCGCGGTCCCGGTGGCGCGACGGCGACGACCGAACGTTCCGGCTGCGGCATCAGGGCAGCCACCTGTGCCACAGTTTCTTCAGAGATCATGCCCGGAACTCTAAAGGATGATCCGCGGTACTCACCGCAGATCGCGGCTATGGCCAGACCAGGAGGCGGCGGTCGTCGCCGCCGCCTCCTGCCCGCCAGCCTGGTGCCCGCCGCCAGGAGACCACGGGGGAGAAGCGGGGCCTGGCCGAGCAGCGGAGCACGGCGACAGTGAAGTACCAGACCGCCCGCGCCGTCAAGACCGGCGGACGATTTGCCATAACGGGAAGGCCCGGGGGACCGGTCGCCGACGCGCATGATCTGGTGGCGGGCGGGCAGTCCAGTGCCGATGAACCCGCACACTGGCCCGGGCGGCGGGCGGCTGGCGCGGCGCAGCGTCACGCTCCTGGCCGCCGTGGCGGCGTTCGTCGCGGTCACGGTAGCCCTGACCGCCGCGGCCCGCGGCGCCGACCCGGGCACGGCGCCCCGCGTGCCGTGACCGCCCGCATCGTCTCCGGCGAGCTGGACCTGCTGGCGCGCTGAGACCAGCCCGCGGCGGCCCGTTATGGAATCTCGCGCAACGGGCACAGCGGCGCGAGGTCGACGCCGGGCGGCTCGCCCAGCGCGGCGCGGGCGGCGACCGCGCCCGCGTAGGGGCCCATGGTGAGCCCGGTGGGGCCGAGGCCGGTCGCGACCACGAGGCCGTCGACGGCGGGAACCGGGCCGAGCAGCGGCCGGCCGTCCGGGCTCATCGGGCGGAAGCCGACCCTGGTCTCCAGGTAGCGGGCGGAGGCGAGGCCGGGCGCCACGGCCAGCGCCTGCCCGAGGACCTCCGCCAGGCCGCCCGCGGTCACCCGGTGGTCGAAGCCGGCGCCGGCCTCGCGGGTGGCGCCGGCCACGACCCGCGAGCCGTCGAAGGCCAGCAGGTAATGGCCGCTACCGGCGGGCAGCACCACCGGCCAGCGGCTGGTGTCGGCGGGCTCGGCCGACAGGTGGACGATCTGCCCGCGCTGGGGCGTGACCGGCACCGTGACGCCGGCGGGTTCCAGGAACGTCCCGGTCCACGCGCCGGTCGCCGCGACCACGGCATCGGCCTCGGCGAGCACCCCGCCGAGCATCACGCCGGCGACCCGGCCCCGGCGGCACACCAGCCGGGCCTGGCCGGCCACGGCGACCGCGCCCTGGCGGCCCGCCGCCCGGGCCAGGGCGCCGGCGAGCCGCCGGCCGTCCACCCGGGCGGCGCCGCCGACCCGCACGGCGGCGCGGTCCCCGCGCAACGGCGGGAAGAGCCCGCGCGCCTGCGCGCCGGTCAGCGCCTCGACCTCGCCGATCTCGGGAGCGTCGGGGCGTCGGCCCAGCAGCTCGGCGACCAGGTCGGCTGGCTGCTGCGCGGGGCCGGCCAGGACCAGCGCGCCGACCTGGCGGTAGCCCACCTCGGTCTCGCCGAGTTCGGCGAGCTCGGCCACCAGGCGCGGATAGTGCCGGGCCGAGGCTTGGGCCAGGGCGTACCAGGCCGGGTCGCTGGCCAGGGCCGACGTCCACGGGCACACGATCCCCGCGCCCGCCGCCGTGGCCTGGCCCGGGATCGCCGCGTCGGCCAGTACGACCTCCGCGCCCAGCCGGCTCGCGGCGTACGCGCAGCCGGCACCGACGATGCCCGAGCCCACCACGATCAGTCGCATGTGCGTCCAGATTCCCCGTATGCAAAGCTCTTAGCCGGAAAGGATCGCAAATGACCCGGCCCCACCAGCCAGACCAGGCTGACTTCCGATCGGTGCTGCCCGAGGACATCGACTGGGAGCCGTTCCCGGCGTTCCCGCCTTCGGCCCGCCTCGCCGTCGTGGTGGGCCACCCGTCGGAACCTGGCCCGTACGTGGTCCGGGTCAAGGTGCCGTCCGGCGTGCGGCTGATGCCGCACCGGCACCAGGAGGACCGGGTCTACACGGTCATGTCCGGCGTTTTCTACATTGGCCTGGGCGATCAGTTCGACGAAACCCGGCTGCAGGCATACCCGCCCGGTAGCGTCATTGTCCTGCCCGGCGATACGGCCCACTTCCACTGGGCAAAATCCGGTGAGTACGTCACGCAGGTAACGGCGATCGGGCCGATCAGCCTGGAGTACGTCAACCCCCGAGACGACCCGCGGAACAGCTAACCTCGATTCCCGGCGAGTGGTCTGAGGCCGCCCTGGTGCCGCGGACTGCTGGGGCTGTCGGCTGTTTCGGCTGGTAGGGGGAACGCGGGCTAGCTGGCTGGGGTCTGTGTTCAACTGATTACCCGGAACTATGGCAAGGCTGCTGCTGCCGCAGTTTTGTGTTGCCGGGCTCAGGCCGGATGTCCATGCCGGGCCAAGGGTGCAGGTTACACGGATCTCACTGGCGCGCTGGTATGCGCCCGGCACGGGCGTGCGTGATTATGGTTCTGTCGTATCGGGCTGCAGGTTGTCAGGATCAGTTGAGGTGAGAGAGGGCGCGGGCTATTTCCTCTACCCGGCCGGGGCGTCCCAGCGCCGGTATGAGGCGCTGCGCGCCTACTTCACCCAGGACATGCCCGCCAGCGAGGTCGCCGACCGGTTCGGCTACTCCACCGCCAGCGTGCACCAGATGGCCACGCTGCTGCGCGCGGGGAAGATGAGCCTGTTCACCGACCCCCGGCCGGGGCCGAAGGGACCGCGCAAGGCCACAGGACGGCTGCGGGCCCGGGTGCTGGCCCTGCGGGCGGCCGGTCACTCGGTGACCGAGATCTCCGCCGCGCTCACCGCCGAGGGCCTGCCGGTGTCGGCGCAGACGGCCTGGCAGATCCTGGACAACGAGGGGATCCCCCGGCTGCCCCGCCGCGATGAGGGCCGCCGCGGCCCCCCGGCCCGCCTGGACGCGGTCCAGGCCGCGAAACTCCCCGGCTGGCCAGCCGCCGGCACGGCACTGCCCTGTGATCACGCCGGGCTGCTGCTGCTGTTCCCCGCGATGGCGGACCTGGGCCTGCACGAGCTGGTCCGCGCGGCGGGCTACCCCTCCACCCGGGCGCTGCCGGCATGGCAGTCGGTGGGCAGCCTGCTGCTGGCCAAATGCGCCCGCAAGGCCCGCGTCCACCACATCGGCTCGCTCACCGACGACGCGGGCCTGGCGTTCACCCTCGGGCTCACCAGCCTGCCCAAGGCCACCCACCTGGGCACCTACTCCTGGCGGGTGCGCCGCGAGTCCAACCACAAACTGCTGGCCGGCCTGGTCGCCGCGCTGCGCCCGCTGGGGCTGGCCACCGGCGACGAGGGGTTCAACTGCGACTTCCACGCCATCCGCCACCACGGCGACGACGCGGTCCTGGACAAGCACTACGTGCCACGCCGCTCCCAGCGCACCCGCGCGGTGCTCACCTTCTTCGCCCAGGACCACGCCTCGGCCGAGATGGTCTACGCCAACGCCGACATCACCAAGACCGAGCAGGCCGCCGAGATCATCGCCTTCGCCGACTACTGGAACACCGCCACCGGAACAGACCCCGGGCTGCTGGTCTTCGACTCCCAGCTCACCACCTACAAGATCCTCGACCAGCTCACCGCCCGCGGCATCAACTGGCTCACCTTGCGCCAGCGCGGCAAGAACCAGCTCGCCCGCCTGGCCGCCCTGCCCGCCTCAGCGTGGAAGACCGCCACCATCGCCCGAGCCGGCCGCTACCGCAAGCCCCGCCTGCACGAAGACATGGTCAAGCTCACCGACGTCAGCGCGAAGGTCCGCCAGATCGCGGTCAAGAACATCGGCCGCGACGAGCCCACCCTGCTGATCACCCACGACCTGGTCACCCCGGCCCGGGACCTGTTCGCCCGCTACGCCGAGCGGATGACGGTGGAAAACGAGCTCGACGCCTACATCGGCGGCTTCCACCTCGACGCCCTCACCAGCGGCGTCCCGCTCAACGTCGACCTCGACACCACGCTGACCGTGATCGCCGGCAACCTCTACCGTCTGCTCGCGCTCAAACTGCACAGATACGAAAACGCCACCCCCGACAAGATCTGGCGTCACTTCCTCGACGCCACCGGCACCCTGCACATCACCGGCGACGCCGTGACCTGCGCACTGAACCTCCGCAGCCACCACCCCGTCCTCATCGACGCCGGCTTCGCCGACCTGGAAGTTCCCATCCCCTGGTGGGACGGACGCACCCTGAGGTTCCGGTTCCCGCCACGGTGATCACCACCGGGGGAACCTCAACTCAATTACCTGACCGGGAATCGAGGCTAAGCGGGCCCGCGACCAGGCCCGCATCCGGCGGCGGCTGCGGAAGCTCGGCATCCACCGCCGGCACTGGAGCACCCCTCTCGCCAGGCCGGTCACCGGGTGCCCGGGCCTGACCGACACCGAGCAAGCCGTGGCCGGCCTCGTCGCCCAGGGGCTGAACAACAACCAGGTCGCGGCCCGCATGTACATCAGCACCCACACCGTCGCCCATCACCTCCGCCAGGCGTTCCGCAAGCTCAGCATCGGCTCACGCGTCGAGCTCACCCGCATCGTCATCGAGCAGGCGGCGGGCGGCTCGTAGCCGCGCCCGGGCGGGCGGGCCCGTCACCTATAGCCGATCCGACGATGTGCGGCCGTCCCGCGGCGTCCAGGCTGGCCGTGAGCGAGCAGGCGGGCCGAACCCGGGCCCGGCCGGCGACACGGTCCAGACACCAGCCGAGGAGGGCTGAACACATGGTGGCGTGGGATCCCGTGACCCGTGATGACGTGATGCGCGCGATGCAGGAGTACGACCGGCTGGGGCCGAAGGAGTTCTTCTCTGAGCATGGTTTCGCCCCGACCACAACCTACGAGCTGGTCTGGGACGAACGCCGTTACCCGCCGAAGGCCATCCTCGGCACGGCTTATGAGTTCGCCACGGGCCAGCGCCTGGCCTCCGGTGACTTCGAGGGCGGGAAGAGCGGCGCCGTCGCGGTGCTGGGAAAGCTGGGATTCACCGTCCAGCACCAGCAACGTCCCGCCGGGTGACCCTGGGGCAGGAGCCGGCCGGGCGCGGGCGGGGGCCCGTGACCGATAGCCGGTCCAACGATGTGCGGCGGGGCCGCGGCATCCAGGCTGGCTCGTGAGCAAGCAGGCTTGCCTGCCACGCGTCCCGCCGAAGGGAACGCTGGGAACGAGCATGAACTGGCGCGAGGGCCCGAACGACGCGGACGGGTCCGGCCGGACGCAACTAGCCGGGCCGTTCAGGAGCGGGCGCCGACGACCTGGTCGCCGAGCGGGCCGAGCACGGCCAGGTCCCAGCGGGCTGTTATCCGCGTAGCGCCCACTTCTCGAGGCGGGCGAGCGCGTCCTGCAGCACCTCGGGCCGCTTGCAGAACGCGAACCGTACCTGGGTCCGCCCGGCCTCGGCATCGTCGTAGAGCACGGCGCTGGGGATGGCGACCACGCCGGCCTGGCGCGGCAGGCTCCGGCAGAACTCCACGCCGTCGGCGGCGCTGAGCTCCCGGATGTCGGTGGTCACGAAGTAGGTGCCCTCCGGGGGGTACACGACGAAGCCGGTCTCGGCCAGCCCGGCGCAGAGCAGGTCGCGCTTGACGCGCAGGCCCGCGCTGATCCCGGCGAAGTAGGCGTCGGGCAGCCGCAGCGCCTCGGCGATCGCGTACTGGAACGGGCCGCCGCTCACGAAGGTGAGGAACTGCTTCACCGCCCGGACGGCCGCCACCAGCTCGGCCGTGGCCGTCACCCAGCCGATCTTCCAGCCGGTGAACGAGAACGTCTTGCCGGACGAGCTGATCGACACCGTGCGCTCGGCCATCCCGGGCAGCGAGCCGATCGGCACGTGCTCGCCGGCGTACACCATGTGCTCGTAGACTTCGTCGGAGATCACGAGCAGGTCGCGCCCGCGCGCCAGCTCGGCGATCGCGGCCAGCTCGGCGCGGGTGAAGACCGACCCGGTCGGGTTGTGCGGTGAGTTCAGCAGGATCAGCCGCGTCCGCGAGGTGACCGCGGCGCGCAGCGCGTCCAGGTCGGGCCGGAAATCCGGCGGCCGGAGCGTTACCGGAACGCGAACGCCCCCGGCCAGGGCCACGCACGCGGCGTAGGAGTCGTAGTACGGCTCGAACGCGATGACCTCGTCTCCCGGCTCGACCAGCGCCAGCAGCGCGGCCGCGACCGCCTCCGTGGCGCCGGCGGTCACCAGCACCTCGGCGCCCGGGTCGAACTCCAGGCCGTAGAACCGCCGCTGGTGCTCGGCGATGGCCTGGCACAGCGCCGGGACGCCGTTCCCCGGCGGGTACTGGTTGCCGCGCCCCTCCAGGATCGCGGCCGCGGCGGCCTCCGCAATCTCGCGCGGCCCGTCGGTGTCCGGGAAGCCCTGGCCCAGGTTGACGGATCCGGTCGCGACCGCGAGCGCCGACATCTCCGAGAAGATCGTCGAGCCCATGCCGGCCATCCGTCGGTTCAGCAGCGGTCGTTTCACCCCGCCATGAGATCACGACCAACCTTCCCCGGGCCACCGGCGTCTGGAGAGTCAGGATTCAGGTAAGGGGGCCGGCCATGAACCGCTGGCGGACGATCATCCTCGCTACTCTCGCGGCGGCCGCCATGGCCGGCTGCGGGGCCAGCCACCCGACGGCGGCCGGGCCGTCTCCGGCGCCCCAGCCTGCCGCGGCCAGCACCACCGCCGCTACCGCCGCCGCCGGCACCACCGCGGCCACGACGGCCGCCGTGATCTACCTGACCACCAGCAGGGAGGTCCCGTTCACCGGCGACGTCGTCACGCTCAGGGCCCAGGCCGCGGCCGGCCCCGGCACCTCGCGCTGGCTCCGGCTGGCCAGCGTGAGGATCAGCTTCGGGGACGGCTCGGCCGGCTCGGCCAGCCAGCCCTGCTCGGGCGGCGGCCCGGGGCAGGCCGCCCGCGGGCTGGCCGTCGGGCACGCCTACCGCCGGGCCGGGCTGTTCACGGCCCAGGTGACGTCCGCCACGATCTGCGGCCGGGCCGGCCACCCGGACCTGGCCGGGGTGACCAGCGCGATGCGGGTGCTGCCGACCGCGCCGCCCGCGAGCGCGTCCTGGCCGCTGTGCCGCCCGGGCCAGGTGCGGGTCACGGCCCGCGGGACCGGAGCCGGCCTAGGGCACGTGGGCGTGCTGTTCACGGTGCACAACGTCTCGGCCGCGCATTGCCGCCTGCTCGGCTACGCGGGGCTACGCCTGCTCTCCCGCGCTGGCCGCCGGCTGCCCACCACCGTGCGCCACGCCACCTCAGGCGCCTACCTCTTCCCGCCGGTCGCGCCGCACCGGGTGGCGCTGCGGCCCGGCGGCTACGCCGCATTCGAGCTGCAGTACGGGGACAACCCCACCGGGGCTCAGGCCAGCGAACCGTACGCGAAGGCCTGCCCGGCGGCGACCGGGGTCGAGGTCACCCTGCCCGGGAACCGCGGCTTCAGCGTGGTGTCCGCGGCCATGGCGCCGTGCGGCGGGGCGGTCTGGATCTCACCGCTGTTCCCCGGCCGCCAGTGGATCGTGTTCCCGTGAGGCTGTCGCCCGCCGCCGTGACGTAACGGGCTCAGGCGGCTAGCTGCCGCTGGGGAGTTCGGGAGGTGAGCTGCCCGCGCCGACCTGGGCCTTGAGCGCGGCCAGTTCCTTGTCGACCTCCGCGGCCGAGCTGGCCTCGTCGAGTTCCTTCTGGATGTCGTCGGTGTCGCCGCCCACGTCCTCGAGCACCCCGGACTGCAGCAGCTCGTCGGTGGCGTCGGCGCGGGCCTGCATGTTGGCGATCTTGTCCTGGGCCCGCTGCAGCGCCGCGCCCGCGTCGCCGTAGGTCTTCGAGATCCCGGTGACCGACTCGTTCACGGAACTCTCCGCCTGCGCGGCGCTGTACTGCGCCTTCAGCACTTCCTTCTTGCTCCGGAACTCGTTGACCCGCTGCTGCAGCGCGGCCAGGGTCTGCTCGAGCTTCTGCTCTTCCTCGGTGAGCTGCTGGTGTTGCGGCTCCAGCCCGTCGATCTGCTGCTGGGCGGCGGCCTTGCGGGACAGGGCCTCCCGGGCCAGGTCCTCCTTGCCCTGAGCGAGCGCGGCCTTGGCCTGGTCGTTCAGGTGGTCGACCGTGTGCTGGAGCTGCTGCTCCTGCAGTTCGAGCTGCTTGCGTGACGCGGCGATGGTCACCAGCCCTCGCTTGACCTGGGTGATCTGGTCCAGCATCTGGTCGTAGGAGTAGTCGAGCATCTCGTCGGGCTTCTCGGCCGCGTCGAGTGCCTTGTTGGTCTTGGCCGCCACGATGTCGTGCGCCCGCTGGAAGAGACTCATGTCGTACTCCTTCGCCCGTACCGGCCTGGCTGCCCTACCGAGGCTACCGCCCCGGCGCGGCCCGCTCGGTAGGTGGATCGTGCCGTTCCCAGGGACGGTGCGCGGCCACGATGTGGGCGGCCCCGGACGTGCGGAGCGGTTCGAACGGCCCGCTGGTGTGCACGGTGACGGGCTCGGTGACCACGCACACGTGATCGCCGCCCTCGTCCAGCAGCGCGGTCCGCCGGGCCACGAGCCAGTGCGGGCAGTCCTGGAGGACCGGCGCCCCGCCCGGGCCCACGCTCACCCGCAGGCCGCCGAACTTGTCGCCGTCGTCGCCGGTCCGGGATCCGAACCGCTCCGCCAGCGCGAGGTCGGACGAGGTGAGGAAGTGGACGGCCAGGTGGGTAGACCGCAGCCCCACCCGGTAGGTGTGGTTGGCCTTGGACAGCCAGACGCAGTACCGCTGCGGCCCGATGCTCGACTGGCTGTGGAAGGTCACCAGGCACCCCGCCCGTTCCCCGGCCTCGGCCGTGGTGACGACGATCAGCCCGGGGTCCTGCGACCACACCAGGGCGTTGAAGGAGTCACCGGTCACCGGGGGCCTCGCTCGTACCGGAGGAACAGCGTATCGCCGTCGCGCAGCACGTGACACAGGGCGAAGTGGGCCAGCGGCGCGCCGGCCGGGGTGATCGACACCGGCAGGGGATCCCCGCCCATCAGCGAAGAGACCGTGAGGCAGAGCTCGTCGAGCAGGCCGGCCGCCACGACCTCGCCCAGCCAGGTCGGGCCGCCCTCGCACAGCACGACCCGGTACCCCCGCTCGGACAGCCGCGCCACGGCCAGCTCCGGGTCGACCCGGTCGTCCCCGGCCACCACGACGTCGGCCACGGCCCGGGCGCGCTCCAGGCGCGCGGGGTCGGCCGCCGCGCAGGTGATCACCAGCGTCCGGCTCCACGGCGGCGCGTCGGCGAACGCCCGGGCCGACCAGTCGAGTTCCAGCGAGCGCGTGACCACGGCCAGCGGCGGCGTTCCGGGCCGCCCGGCCGCCTCCCGCGCCTCGATCCGCTCGCGGGGCAGGCGGACGGCGCCGTAGCCCTCCGCGCGCACGGTTTCGGCGCCGACCAGCACCACGTCGGCGAGCGCGCGCATCAGGCTGAACAGCTTCGCGTCCGGCGCGGTCGACAGCGCGCCGACCCGTCCCCTGATCGCCGCCGAGCCGTCCAGGCCGGCCACCACGTGGGCCATCACCCAGCACACGCCCGGGCCGCGCGTCCGGTCGACCTCGGCGTAGGGCGCGAGCGGGTCGGCCACGGCCGCGCCCTCCTGCAGGATGTGCACGCGACTTATTGTCGTCCAACGGCGTCGGGGTTAGGATCCGGCACCCGGGCACAAACGC
>Ga0335073_10001522_pt1 | contig 31107 bp, 28 predicted proteins | sample Lox_Sample_22_FD_207093 | JGI IMG/M metagenome (GOLD analysis project Ga0335073, IMG submission 207093) | Soil microbial communities from Loxahatchee National Wildlife Refuge, Florida, United States - Lox_Sample_2.2 | ecosystem: Environmental > Terrestrial > Soil > Wetlands | place: USA... | reverse complement strand
CTTCTTCAATCCCAATTGTTCCTGTACACAGACCGGCACATTCACGTCCATTGCCACCGCAGCTGGCTCTAATGGAGGCGCAGCCCCGGAATCTATCTCTAGTTCAAAGTCTACAAGCTCAAGTAAATCTGATGCGGGACTTGGTGGAAAGGTGGAACTAAGCTTTGGAGCTGCTTTGGCTTTAGCAGCTGCCGGATTATTGAACATGGTTTGAGGAAGTGGTTCACCACACGGATAATCCGCGTAATGCTCGGCTGAAAAGCAGGTTACGATCGTTTTCTCACTCTTCCGTTAGTTCTCGTGATGGAATAGAGAACATGGATACGCATTTAAACTCATCTGACAGATCAAAAGCGAAAGGTTTCAGCATTTTGGCCCACTTCGGCCCGGCGTAGGGAGGAAATACCACAAACGATAGAATTTAATCGCATTTAGAGTCAAGCAACTGGCACTAAACTTCATTCGCATCATATCTCTGAGCTGCTTCAGCTCGGTTACAGTTCAACATGAGATCCGAGCCGCAATACTTCAGGGTTCAACGTCATGAAAACGCACTTCTTTACCAGTTTGAACATTGCCAGAGTAAGCCACGTATGCCAGAGTTTATTTGAAGCCTTGTCAAGGTCAATCATTGCATCGAACATTAAGTTAGTGTGTAGAATGAGAGGTCTTCCTCTGGAGTACGAATATCCAAAGCAAAAGCAGCCGATCTAAAAATGTGCCTTTTGTGGAAGCTGTTTCATTCCGGACCGGGAGGCACTGTAGAATTCAAAGTAAGTCATTTCTCCGAGAGTCTCCAGGCCGTACCGAACCAATACCAGATCGTTGCAGAATGGTCGTTAAATCTTTGGTTGTTGCCACATGCGACCAGATGTTCCGGCTAATCTTAGCCCTATATGGAAACGTCCTACTGTATAAGGCCGAGGTTAGTTGCGCTGGAACTTCGGGTCAACTCCACAACATCAGCGGCAAAACCTTCGTTGCAACAGATTTAAATCTTCGAAACATTCGTACTGTTGTACTGGAGCTGAAATAAGGAAGAATCTCTATCTTTCAGCTTTTTTTCTCTGATATTGTACCACCCTTTCGTCCTCGTTCTACTATCCTCACCTCTTCTCCACATCTCACCCCGCAACTATCTATACAACTCCCACAAAGTGTAACATCCGCCACCATGGTGAACAAAAAAGCTACCGAACCATGTTACGTTCTCGGTGTCGGCATGACCAAGTTCATCAAGCCGCGAGGCAAAGTCGACTACACCGAGCTGGGATTTGAAGCCGGTATCAAGGCCATGCTTGATGCTCACATCAACTACGATGAGGTTGACCAGGGCGTTGCATGCTACTGCTACGGCGATTCGACGTGCGGCCAGCGCGTGTTCTATCAGTTCGGCATGACCCAGATTCCAATCTACAACGTCAACAACAACTGCTCAACCGGTAGCACTGGCCTGTACATGGGCCGTAATATGATCTGCCATGGCGCTGCCGACTGCGTTCTTGTTGTCGGCTTCGAGAAGATGTTCCCCGGATCTCTACAGAGCTTCTTCCAGGATCGAAGTAACCCAACATTGCCAGCCAACCTTATCATGAAGGAAACTGTCGGCTTCACAAACGCTCCTGGTGCCGCCCAGCTATTCGGCAATGCAGGACGAGAGTACGCTGAGAAGTAGGAATACCAAACGATCCAAAAACGGAAACAAAGAACTAACACCTCTACAGGTACGGTGCGAAGCCCGAAGACTTTGCGGAAATTGGCCGCCTTAACCATCTTCACTCCGGAAAGAACCCCTACTCTCAGTTCCAGGACGTCTACACTCTTGAGCAGATCCTCAAATCGCCAATGATCCATGCTCCTCTCACCAAACTTCAGTGCTGTCCGACCTCGGATGGTTCAGCCGCAGCCGTTCTCGTCTCTCAGTCCTTCCTTGACGCCCGTCCGCACCTTAAGAGCCAAGCGATACTCATCGCAGGCCAGTGCCTCGCCACTGACTCTCCATCTGCCTTCAACAAGAGCAGCATCGAGCTCGTCGGCTACAGCATGAGCGCACACGCGGCTAGGGAAGCCATGAAGGAGGCCGGTGTCACTCCCAATGAGATCAAGGTCTGCGAACTACACGACTGCTTCTCCGCCAACGAGATGGTCACCATCGATGCTCTCGGCCTATGCCCGCCAGGCAAGGCCCACGAGATGGTCCGCAACGGCGACATCACCTACGGCGGCAAGATGGTCATCAACCCATCTGGCGGTCTCATCTCCAAGGGCCACCCGCTCGGCGCCACCGGCATTGCGCAGTGCGCAGAGCTCGTCTGGCACCTCCGTGGCTGGGCCAACAATAGATTGGTGCCGGGCACCACGTCGTGCTTGCAACACAACCTTGGTCTCGGTGGTGCCGTCGTCTGCTCCGTTTACAAGCGAGCCGACGGTAAGGTCGCTCAACCTGTCAGCAGCGCTGAGGTCGCGAAGCTCACCGGCCTTGGATACAATCCGGCCGTTGAGGCCAAGGGCTTCACCAAAGCACAAGCCGATTCCGTCAGGAGCAAGAAGGCCAGGAGCGATTGGGCATTGCAAGATATTGAGCAGAAGGTTGAATCGCGCTTCTAATGTGGTCATGTGTTGATGTATTGAAAAACTTTGTATGTATATGTGCAGGTTGGTGCGGCTAGCATACATCGACTTGATTATCTCCTAAGACTGTTAATAACAATCATTATGCATGTTCACCTACAGCGCATAACGAAGTCAGTGTCACCCTTTTGAGCGCGACGCAGAAACTTAACCACACTCACTCCACAGGGATGTGACGGGAACTTGGGCTCTCTCGCTCATTTTCTCTCGGTCATCATAACAAGCTAGCGTAGGCAAAGCCAGCTAGTTCTAGTGCAAGGTCTTTCTCTAGACAATATTTCTTGCACTTTACATTCATATCCTTAAGATGCATTAGGAAACCATGCCTCGGCGAACACTTTCGACGCATATCAGATCAGGCTGTGACCACCTAAAGACGATTCCGCTCTTATTACGACGTAGTATCGATTCGGCGCTTAGTCCCCTGGCGAATCGCGCCATACCTGGAAGCAAGCGAGAAGTTTACAACGACTTAGACTCTTCCAGACGAGAGATTAGACTCTTGGAGATTCTACCGTCCAAGAGCAGAAGCAAGGGTATTCGATGCCGCTTGCACACCGTTGGCCTCGATGACGATCCGGTATACTGCGCCATCTCTTACGTTTGGGGGGACCAAAGCGAGACGAGACAAGATATTGTCGTCAACAACGGCTGGTGAAGCCACGAAGCACGCACACCAGTCAGTTGAGATCAAAACTGTTGATTTAGCTCATATAAATCTCGGAATTATATAGATATCGAAGTTGAGCTGCTAGAGCTGCTCGGAAGCCAGGGAGCCGGCTTCCAAAAGTAGGCTTACTGCATTGTGATACTCTATCGATAACGAGGCTCAAAATCCCCTCCAAATCACGCATTGTCCCCCAGCGTGTTTCAAACTTCCTCTCACTTCTCATCTCAGCCAGAATCGCAACAATGCGGCTACTAAGCACCGCAGACTCACGCACGTTCAAAGAAGTCGTTACCGCAGACATTGAGTTGTATGCAATCCTATCACACTGCTGGATTCAAGGTCCGTACCAAAACGAAGTCTCGTATCAGCAACTATTAGCCGAACGTTACAGCAAAGACTCTCTAGGATGGCAAAAGATAGCTGAATGCTGCTCTATCGCAAAACAGCGTAAAATAGATTGGGTCTGGATCGATACGTGTTGCATCGATAAGAGCAGCAGTGCTGAGCTTTCGGAGACGATCAATTCCATGTACGGGTGGTACGAACGCGCTTCAGAGTGCTACGTCTTCCTACATGATTTCTATGGTAGTACTTTACCACCATTGGAGCAAATGGATGGAGAAGATCGTTGGAAGCGCAAGCTTTGCGACGGAACTATCGCCGATGTTGAAAGTTTTGTTGATTGCCGCTGGTTCAAACGCGGCTGGACTTTACAGGAGCTGCTAGCGCCACGATCTGTCATATTTTTCAACAGCAAATACGAAATTGTTGGTACGAGGTCTGAATTAGCTGGCATTATCGCACATGCTACCAACATAGACGTGCGCTACCTAACTCGACAGTTGAAGATCAAGAACGCAAGTATTGCAGAGAGAATGAGCTGGGCCTGTGGTCGAGCGACGACTAGACCCGAAGACATGGCTTATTCGTTACTCGGCATCTTTGATGTCAATATTCCTCCAATGTATGGCGAAGGTGAGAGAGCTTTCCTTCGTCTGCAGCTAGAAATAATCAAACAGTCCGATGATGAATCGATCTTTGCATGGGACTTGGACAACTACAACCCAAATGGAACTGGGATTCTGGCACAATCTCCAAACGCATTCTCTAGATCAAGGCATATAAGGCGATTTCCAGCCGATTGTACCGACTCCCAAGCGCGCTTTATGTCAACAAATAAGGGGATTGAGTTCCGTTACAGAAAGGTCTTCCTTATCATGGGCCTCATGACCCTCCATTTCGGCCACGGAATGGGCCCTGAGAGGCGAGACGAGCGTGATGCTTTGTCAACTCCTTTAATGACGATTCCCACGGTTCGAATCGTTGTTGACATTCTATTGTTCTGCGAAGGCTATGGTGGACAACATGCCGACATATACCTTCATCTACTACTAAAAGACAACAACTGGTATCGCATAGCGGTGAAGTCGCATAAGACCAACCGCATAAAACGTTTGTTCCGTCGAGCGATCGCAACCGTTGGCCAAATACATACTGTACAAGTGGCATATACGACGCAACAGTCTACCGACCTTACGTCGAACGTTGATTGGCGGAGGCTGATCCTATCCTGGACAACACTTAGGATTCTTATCAATAATTTTCTGCCCTTCCTATTCTATGCTGCAGCTCTCTTGCTCCATGTGACGATTGATGCCGATTGGATACTAGTATGGGGACTTCTTACGCTGTCAGTGACGTTTTGGGGATTTGGTCCGGCTTCTGTAACTGCTATTCTCCTTGGTGTCTTTGGAATGTTTGGGACCGAAGAGCTAGTATTTTATGGGAAGTCTTAGTCTTGGCTTCGCTATTCAAGTTCGAAGCGTGAATAGGTCCAATAGGCACTAGTTTCCACCAGCTGAGATAGCCAAATCCCTCGAGATAATCACTCTTTAATTTTTCATATTCGTTCGATTTCTTTTTGACACTCTGGTAACTGGCTACAACACTTTTATGATCAAGTTCAACTCCAAGACTTCAAAAGGCCGATATATAGTTATCGATTTCGACTCAGAGTTTGACAACCCGCTCACAAACAACCAGACCGACGGGTGACCTGTCCAATATCATTCTACATTTGTCCGCTGTTGAAAATACCTTATCAATGATTGGATGGCTATCGAGGGTGTCAAAAGGAAGATCGAGACATTTACCATTGTTTAAATAGCCCGTATCCAGCCACACCACCGAAGAGAGCGGTCAACGGAAGATGCAATCAGTTAACGCTATTTCCAATTTCATAAGAAAGTTACAAGATAAGAGCACAGCTCAGGACTTTGATTAAGTACACGTAGGACTCATATCACTGCACTAGCTACTCATCTATTGCCAAGTCCAAGTTCAACCTCTGTCCGGCAAGCGAGGTCGAGTTCCTGTGTGCGCTCTTTGAACCGTGAAACTGATTTCGTTATGGAGTGTATCTCTATGCAAAAGGCTGTGATGTTCCAATACTAGTTGCGTGCTAAATGCCGGCTTTTCTCGAATCTAATCTGCCGTTCTTCACGACGCCGTTGCTCATGCTGGCTTCTCCCGTCATCCACCCAGGCATTCTCTTCCCATCCACGATGCCACTCTCCACAAGTGCTCTTATACCCGCAAAGACATGCGTGCCCTGAAAGCTGAGCTTGACGTTTGGCTTCCAAGGCTTCGAGCTCGAGTCATCAGTGGATCTGTCCACGGAGGCGCTTGAACTCTCTGGACTCGCGACAGTGATTGCACCCATTCCACCAGTCGTAAATACATCATTGAGACTGATATCGAACCGCTGCAATCCCGTCCCATCATCCGCCCGCGCACTAGATCCAAACCTACTCCGCGCTACATCCCGCAATCTCTTCCTCTCCTTGCCATCCAGCCACCCACTCGGATCACCATGCTCAAACCTCCTCTTCACCCGCTGCTCCTCCTCCTCCTCGTTCTCCTTCCCCTCGTCCTCCTCCCAACTCCGCACATACTCCACGGGCGCGCTCTCCAACGCCTCCTCCTCATCCGCATAGACGCTCCACCCACCACGGGCATTATTCCCGCGACCAGGCCCACGCATCGCAAGCAGGGCTCCAAGCGAGCGCGCCGCAAGCCCGGCGCTCTGCAGGACCCAGCGCTGCGGCGCCGGCGCCAGCGCCGCCGGCACGGCATCGACCACCAGCCGCAGCAGCGGGTCGGCCGCGCCGCCGTCGTCGCCCGCCGCCGCCTGCGACACGTAGATGTACGGCGTGTGCGCCGGGAACGCCAGGAACAGTGTACGTGGCGCGGCGGTGGCTGCTGCTGCGAAGGCCCGCGCCGTGCTGTACGGCGTCGCGTGCAGCGCCACGCGGATCAGCGTGAGTGGGTGCGCGCCCGGCGTTGCGATGTGGTAGTGTGCTTTGGCGAGCGGTGCGATGGCGCGGTGCAGCGCGAGCGTGAAGGTGCGCGGCTGGAAGGGCGGGAGGTGTGCGGTTGGTGCTTCTGACGAGGATTCTGTGGCCGGTTTGGACGTGTGGCGGACGAGCCGCATTGCTACCCAGCGGAGAGCGTTCGCGTGCTCCAGGACGTGGCGCGTGTCGGCCATGGCTAGTTGCTGCAGCGAGATGCCGTGTCGCCAGTCGCCTTCGAGGATGTGGTCGAGGACTTCGCGTTTCGTGCCTTTTCGCCGTGAGAGCGATTCTTCGTATAGCTCTTGTACTTCGTCGATGGACTCGGCTGCCGTGTACGGCGCCTCTGGATCCTCGTCCGTCTCTTCTCCACCGCTGAGGTACGGTCCGCATGTTTTCAGATTCTCCTCTTTGCACCACTCAGAAGCCAATTCTAGAAGAGCAGATCGTGACAGCTTCGACAAAGTCTTGGACACGAATGGACTTGACGATGGGATTCGCAAGCTGTTTGGTAGCGGTTGTGTTGTTGGGACCGAGAGCAGACCTCTCTTCCGCTTTAATGAATTAGCCATTGGAGCCACTGCTGAAAAGTGCGTTGTCAGTTGTTAATTGTCTGTGTGGAAAGATTGCGAGACTTTGGATATTGTGGTTGCTCTGGTCGCGTCGCGTGTTGATACTCCAACTGCCACTCGGAGTTGAATGCTGACTAACCATTTTAGTCATAGCGTCATCAATGTGGATTTTCGAAGCAATTCAAATAGAAGCAGACGATGTAGATGTCGATTTTTGCCTCGCAAATGACATGTACATAGCTTTGTCAAGACAAAGAATCAGCAAGACAAGGCGAAGATGTTCAGAGAGTTGTAGGAAGTACTGATTGAAAAACGTAGAGCTAAGCCTGACTAGCTAATTGCGTATAATTTATGCCCGCAAAATATTGAAGTGTAAATCTCACGATTCTGAGGAGTTTCATTGTGGTTCGATGCGAATATATGTATAATGCAATGATCCAGCCGAACCGGTTGCCCAGGTTCAGCTCATGGCAGATCCTTGACCAGTGTTTTCACTCATGAAATTTGGTCTTCGGGCTTATCCCCTCCGTACGCTTGATACCCTTCAGCCGATCTGAAGTCAATAACACCAGCTATGTAGAGACTCCAGGGATTTGGGAAGATTTTGAGACCCGTACCCTCGCCATCGATGTCGAATACCCGGAGCAGGATATACGCATTGTCTGGATCGTCATCGTACTTTCGCATCTGTTTGTTCATGAGCAGAGGATAAGAAAAGGCACTGTTCTCTCTTTAAATACATACCATATCGACTTGATTCTGGCTTAGGAAGAAAGGTTCACCACAACGATCGATGGTAGTCTTCACCTCTAAGCGGTATGTGGTACTGTTGGACCATTCAGCATTCAGCTCCACATGTGCTTTACGAAGTACTTCTTTCATATGCCCAGAACAGTCCAAATACGTGAAATCTGTATAATCTCTCTCGAGTTCTTTGAAAGGTGGATGTCCATCCTCGACTCGCAGCTTACTGGTCCAGTTTTTCCATGTCCAGTCATCGATATGGCGTGAGAAGAGCTTGTAGATCTGCAACTAGTGGTTAGCTACGCAATTAAATAAGAGGCTATGCATGAAGTACAAAAATCTCTCCTTTGAAACCAATCTCTCTATAGCTGACTTCTTTCGCGGGTGCAGATTCCACACCGACCTGGGCTAGCGATCGAATAGGCGACGGCAATGGTGAGATATTGCTGCTGGCAGTGCCTACGATGGGATTGGAGGTATTTCGGAGGCGGAGATTTCCAGGGGAAGACGCTGTTGACTTTTCCTGGCTAGCGGAGGAGCTGTGGCCGTGGTCGTAGTGGTTATTTCGAATCCTTATCGGTAGAGAATGCCGGAATCCGCCGCGTGCTCTAGGATGCTGTGTGGCGGTTGGTTCCGCTATGGAGTCAGATATTTGGAAGCGTTCTGCCCTCCGGACCACGCTCTCGGCTTTGAATTGGTGTGAAGGGACTAGCTCTTGTAGAGTCTGTGGATACTGGATGCTCGCAAGAGTGAAAACAGAGGGGTTTTCGAACTCCCCTTGCCTATCCGTAGATTCTGACGCGACGTCGAGCTGGTCATCACCGCTCTCATCTTTATTGCTTTCTTCCGGTTCGCTGCCGTCTTCATCACTGTGAAACTCACTTGGTTCCATTGGGGATGGATTTTCGCCCTCGGCGATAGCTTTGCTGCCAGATTCTCCATCGTCGCTGTCAGATTCTCCACTGTCGCTGCCGGACTCTCCGTTGTCGCATTCAACCGGAAGAGATCGATTGTTGTTCTCCATATGACTCTCCATAATGGTAGGTAGCTTGTCTATTTGGGCGCTCAGAAGAAGTGCGAGAAAGTTGGCGTCTTCGAACTCGATTTCAAACTGGCCAGAGAAGTATTGTGCTAGTTCGAAGTTGATCATGGGCTGCTGGTGATCCTGTATTTCTTTTCGGAAAAAGATATTTGTGGTGTTGCCCTTCTCTCTGAATGTTATTAATTCGTTGTCCTCATCGACTTCAATGCCATCCAAGCGTCTTGTGATTGTAATAGCTGGTACAGACCAAACGCGTATCAGCAGGTCTTCTACTGGGTTCTCATCCCCTGCTGCTGCCAAACTATAGACATTTATGTTAGCAAAGACATTCATTCGGCGTGTTTTACACATAATCACCGTGAAATATGCTTGAGTCGAGTTTTGAGGTCCTTTTCCTTCACTTTGTCGCGAATTTTTTTACCGCGTGGTTTGACTATTTCCTCAACAGCAGACGAGAGAGCCATGTGTTCATAGCCAAGCTGCTCGAATACACCAAAAAAAGACAACACCGACTTCACCGACAGGTTGAGGAGATCAACTTTGCCTCTAAACGCACACTCTAGAGTTGTCCTGTCCGGAATATACCAGCCTCCACTGTCTAGCGAACGTAATTGAGGTTCCACTTGGGAGGTCGCTGCAGCCTCCAGAACTGGAAATGCATTAGTTCTTTCGATCTTTCGAATGTCTCCATCATCTAATTGTGATCCTTTGGTAAGAAAACGCCACAGTAATGACAATAGGTCCTCACACCGCTGCACTGGATCCTCGCAGGGTGAATTTGATAACGAACAGAATTCATTCACGACATGTCGAATACTAGCCGGTTCAACACCCAAAAAATCGCGAAACAATTTCCGGCAGTCCTTGTAGCGGGACTTAAGTCTGATGACTTGTTTCAAGGGAGCCGCCGCAGTCCATACACAGTTGTCATGTCTTATCCATTGGGGCTTTGGCTCCGCGACGAAAACAAGAGCATTTTTCTGGAATATTTCTCTGTTGAGTTCCGTCAGTGTTCGCAAACTATACTCGGGATGGGTGCTTTATCTTACTGGATCTCTTCTATGTACATTAGCGGACTTGAGTTCAGTGCTCGGTAGACTTTATGAACGGTTTCCTTGTCAAACTCGTCGAAAGGCAGGTTGCTAAGTGCTTGAAGTTCTCGAAGCCTCGCAGTCGTATTGGCGGTAATGAGAATCCCGAATTCTGATAGGAACGCCCAAGTTTCCGATGTTGGGTTAGGCAGATCAGCAAAGTTAATGTGCGGACATTCCCGCAGGAGCTCCTTGGTCGGTATCGCTGAGAGACCTAATGGCCTAGTAATCCCGTCCAGGCATTTCACCTTCAGCTCTGGTACAGCCTTTATGAGTCTAGGAGATCGGTAATTGTTTTTCCAATGCCATTTAACAACGAGCAGCAAATCTGCAATATTTTCTTTGCGGAGGAAAGCCCACTCAGGGGTAAATTTGGCATCGTGGACAAGAGTTGGAACTTCCGCAAAGCGTGACATCCCCAATCCTAAGAGCCACTTGTGAAATTGTCGCCTGGTCCTCTCTTTTCCCTTGCATATGATCGCCTCATATCGCTTGTCGAGAACTTGAAATGGGTTTCCGGGGGTGTGTCTGTACTTGGCAACGACGCCTGGCGTGACTGTTGGGTTGATAATATACATCCGAGATTTTGTCCGCAAGAATTCCCCATCTTTTTCAACAACGAAGAAAATTTCAGGGGCCTCATCTTCCACGAGTAATGACCTGTGACGAAATAGATAAGCTGCATCAGCCACTAGATCTTCATCGGCGCGTTTTGACAATTGGGGAGAACCATCGGCATGTAGCTCGAGAATAAGATCGCAAACTCGGCGAGGAGTGTATTCCCCGATCCCCAGGAACTCGAAGAAATGCCTTCGTTTGGAGTCCCGAGATGCAGCCGGGTCCACAATCAATATGTCGACGCCGGTGGGAACATGTTCTTCTTCGTTTTCGGAATCGAAGTACACATGTTTCGTCTTTGCCTCAATCCATGACCCGTCTCTGAGAGGAATGATTGGGAGATTTCTGAGTCTTTCCCTCAGATGCGTCCAGTCAGAGAAGAGAGAGGCAACCTTTCTGTGCCACGCCATTGACTGAGCCTGGATCTCGGCGACTCCAACTATTTCAATCCATTTGCTGAATTCCTCATACAAGTCGCTGATGGAAAGTCTCTGAACTCCGAGGTGCGCCAGTTGATCTTTCGCAACGTCGTAGTTAAACGCCAAGTGCGATCGCCTGATTGAAGCGAGGTCAAAAAGAGTACGACCGTCAAACCGAAACCCTATGGGTACATAGCGAAGAGCAGAGGGTTTCTGGAAGCCAGTATCTTTATCCCGTGACCGGAGAATTCTTTCTTTACGTAGATCATCCAAGATGCCTTCGTAAAGGCGATTCCAGAATTCGGAACTATCTGTATCGCGAAGTATGTACTCGGGCCATGTGTAGCACAATCCTTTTCCAGATTCTTCTGCGGGCATAGATATAAAGCGTTTAACTGCTTGCAAGAATGCCTTGCGGAGTCCTTCACGGAGGTCCCGGTTCCACGGAAGATTGTATTCAAGGTCCTCTCGACTGGCGACTAGCAAAAAGTCGGCATGGATCAGGAACTAGATGACGTAAAGTTAATGAATGCAACCGGCCTCCCTAGACCTTACCAGCAGAGGCACAGAGAAGACTTACCCGAAACCCGAAATCATCAATCGGTAAGAAGGCAAAGGTCTTTTGGGGTTTAATTCTCGGAGTGAATCGGTCTAGGATGGGAAACGCGAGCATCACTTCGGACGTTGTGATACCTTCCCTTCGAGGATGTGGAGGCAAATTTCGGACATCATATGGCTGGACGACGTATTTCATTTCCTTTTCCGTGCCCTGATCCTCATCGCACTCCGAAATACTAAATATTTTTCCCCCGAAATCCTCGTCATCCTCATCAATCAGACACTTGTAGCATTTGTTTGTAGTAGGAGTGGATATGCGTAGCTTTTCTAAATTTCGAAGAAACATCAAGAGCTGTGGTTCAATGGCCTCTAGGTCCTCCAGAATTTCGTCGTACTCATTCTTACTTTTCAGTTGTAGGAGGAACTGAGTACGGTTTCGAAGTCGGTAATCACGGGGGAAGGGAGTGAGGATTGGTAGGATCATGCCAATCGGCTCGTTGCGATCGAGTTTGAATTCGTAGAAGCCGCTTGCGACATTCACGACGTCGGCTACCTTGAAGACGGACTTAAATCCGATGCCTTTCTCTCCGATATATCCCTTCTGTGTGCTAGATGTCTTGGTGCTCTGTCCGGCTCGCGTCAGAGCATCGATCTGCTTCAACGAGAAGCCGATTTCATTGCAATCAGTGCGCAGGTACCTATGACCCTCTTTCTTGTAAAGCAGCAGATCGAGGCTAGGTGTTACTCCATCGGCGTAGCTGTTGTCATCCGCATTTTGAATCAGTTCAAGGAGGAAGTGAGTCGGTTTCTTATAGAGTTGATCAGCGAGGCTGCCATAAATTTAGCATAGCAGAGACATCGCTTTAGGAATGCCCGCACATATTAAGAGTATGGTCGAGGCTCGATACCAGAACAGAGTCGCGAACCTCTTGTCCGGTGACGCCCCTAGCTTTCCGCAGCTTGTTTAACTCCCGGTCCGCCTGCTCTTTAGTAGCTGCGATGCCGGCCATTTGCGATACTGGTTAGCGCTGACCGGAGCCTGCGCGTGAAGCAGAACACTCTAAATAATTCGGGAGAGGTCAAATCTGGTCAGAACGACGAGCAAGCTTCAAAAGACATCGGCTGCATAAGGTACGTTTGGCAGATAGCCTCCTCAGGGGCAATCTCTTGGCACAAAGCTTGCATCTGGGACTGCGGCGCGGAACCTGCACAATTTTTAGACATTTGTTACGTATGAAAATGGTGGCGTTCACTTCACAAACTGTTTCAAAGAAACCAGCAGCACTGGCGGCGGCATAGGCAGATACACTTGATTACCACTAGGCCAAAATACGGAACTCCGTACTCAGTCATGTGTATGGCCCTTTATATTCGACAGATATTGTAGCATGCTGGGTAGGCAAACCCCGTGGACGTTTTCATCCTCCCGGGGCCGATTCCACACCCTCGTCAAAAAGCTGGCGGCTTTCTTGACTCCACCACGGCATCCTGAGCAGGGCCTGAGCAGACATGAGCAGACACTACTCCGTACTTGACACTGAGTTCCGTCTGACTCGGCCTGAGGAAAGGAGGCGGCGGATCACGTGAAGTGGAAGAGGGAAAAAGTGTCGACATTTGAGTGGCTTCTCGAGACCAATTGAATCCGAGGAAGCATTGTACACGAGCCTATGAGGCTCCATTTGCCAACCTCACCACCGTTTCTCGGATCGTTGAACATCCAATTCAGTCCCCGTTCCGGTGGCCCGTAGATTCTTTGGTTGAGTAGAGGTAGACTTGCCCGGAACTAGGCGAGAGTCGATTCCTTCCTTCGTATTCTGTTTATCTATCTATCTACATGATAGAAATCCTCCGTATGTCGGTTTATCGTGCAATAAATAGTAACATGAGCTCACGGGCGAAGATTCTACGTCATGGCGATGAACCTTGTCATGCTGATTCCCTCTTTCTTAACGTCATTCTCCACACGAACAGACTGGTGAGATGTGTCTTTCTGGCCCAGGCTATGTTCCATGTGATGTCGGATGAAACGGAACTGCTAAATCGAATTGGACAGTCACTGGTACCTCAAAGAAGCATGAGAACGAGAAGTCGTGAGGATCTATACGGTGTGCTATGAAGCAACTTCATTTTCTCACTTTGACGTCCATCGTGAACACGTGCAGATTCCAGCCGTACGATGTACAATCCTATCAAGCCATATTTGGAATGGAGTTATGGACTTTGCAACGGCGTTCCTCCTCGGGTCTCCTCGGGTAACTTCAAATATTTGGTATTGCGGGCCGTCAACCGAAGCACAAGCCATCAAAAGTCTGCAGGAGCCGTTCATGTGGCTGGAAGGACATACCCAAAGAGGTCATCCGCTACCTGTCGTTCCTACCAGTCTTAGTGTGTATTGCAACCCACGTGGGGTAACTAAGAAGGTCCATGAACGGAATTGGTGGCGCTCTTCGCCTGTACGGCCATATTTGAGACAGTTCCATTGGAGACCTCGTGTGATTAGTCGTCGAGGAAAATCGCACTCATTGGACCGACTGAGGATGGGCTTTTCCAGAGTGCATGCTCTTAGAGATGAAAGACTGCAGAACGGATTGCCAATCGCGCAATAACGCGGGGAGACAGCACCACGCCCGATCTCTATCGTATACACCGAGCTCACCTCTCCATGCTTTGACTTTTGACAAGCAACAACATCCATCTCTCGAGTTTAGGGCACTGTGGAACTTCCCAACAGAGATTTTCGCAACCATCTTGCTGGTGGGACCCGGTTGACGAGTCCTATTTGCCGCTTTTTGAGCTGCGGGGATGTCAAGCCGCGTTTGTTCTTAGTGCCGCTTCTGGATTACAAACTGTACCGGCCGATCACGGATCATAGTCCCGCACACTCATCTCAAAGCCAAATCCGCCTTCTCCCTCTGTCAGATCTACGCCAAAAACCATCATAGGCCGGTGAAAGACCTCTGGCGGCGTCCTCACACTCCAATATTCTGTCTTCTGTCAACCTGTTCACTCTTCCACGCTCCCACCGAAACCGCCTTCCCAATTGTACCGCCTGACCCTTTTGTCCACCGTGACTCTTATACCGACCCGATACAAAGAATTTTCTCCCTTCACTCCCATTCATTGTTCGAAACAACCACCACGTAAGAGCCGGTAGCAAAGGCATGTCCGGCCACCGAAGGGGACCCAACGTCTCCCAATTCCTTGCCAATCTGAATAACCCAAACATGGACACCTCTCCTACTAGCGACTTCATCCAAGATGATCTAGGTCAATTCGACTTTTCTACCGAGTTCTTCGACTTCGATATGGGTCAGACCATTCCTCTGTCAGCGGATGACTTCACTTCCATACACACCGACTCGAACCATTCATCTACTACGTTCTCGAACGACGCCATCCTGAACACTGACTTCACCTTCAACGAGTTCGCCTTCGATCCTAGCCTCTCCACAGCAGCTTCAGGCCCAAACAGTCTCCCAGCATCGACTTACTTACCAAAGCCGCAAACAAAGCCTCGCCCAAGCTCCACCGCCGCTACTTCTCCTACCTCAACAACAAAGTCAGGCGACAAGCGCAAACTCGACCAACTCCAGCAGTCGATAGACCCACAGGCCGCGGCAGCGGAAGTAGCACGGGTAGTCGCGGAGGAAGACAAGAGACGGCGCAACACAGCGGCGTCAGCGCGGTTCCGCATCAAGAAGAAGCAGCGGGAGCAGGCGCTGGAGAAGACGGCGAAGGAGATGACGGAGAAGGCGTCGATGCTCGAGACCAAAGTGCAGCAGCTGGAGATGGAGAACAAGTGGCTCAAGTCGCTGATCACCGAGAATCGGGTGCCTAGTGACGACGAGGCCAGCGACGCCGGCACCGACGTACCCGCTGTCAGAGCCACCAAGTCCGATCTCGAGGAGATGTGGAAGAGCTTTCGGGAGGGTCAGGAGCGGAGTGTGGAGCCGGAGAAGGGTGTTGGCACAGCGGCGTCGAAGAGGTCGAGAGCTGAGAAGGCGTGATTGGGTCTGGCGGTGCTGACTTGCATTTCCCTAACGTAGATATACAGCCGGGAGGAGTTTTGTTTTGGTGGCCTTTTGCTTTCTCAATCATACATGATGTACGTGCTATGGGCATGGTGAGGATGATATCACGACGCCCAAGAGGGTGAAGAGATCTATTAATGAGTCTCATTGCGTTGAGAGACGCACCCCATGACGAGATACACCACAGGTACCTTTGACTTTAAGCAATTCAGGCGCAGCGTACACATCGAACGCACCCAAAATTTCAGATTCGTCGTGCTCGGTGACAAATCTCGAACATCCTGAAACTCGCTACTCCGAAAATTAAATTCGCATCGTCACCGCGCCCTTGATTTGCGGAGAGCCTCTTTTTCATGGCGTAACAGCACTCTTCCACCACAGCACCACCATTGAGCTCTTTTCGTCCATCAAACTCATAGAATGGTTGGATCTGGGTTTCTGAGTGTCAACACAATGCTGAGAAGTCATTGTAAGCCTTGTGGCGGCCGGGGAGCAGTGGAGCGCGACGTCGCCACATCGGTTAGTACATGCAATCAACCTGTTAATGATCCTTGGTCAAGGGCAAAAATTGTATTGTATCTTATGTAATGAGAACGTTGTCACAGCCTGTGTCTGTCAATGGCTTTGAGACAAGCAGTTACAACTGCTACTCTATCGATATCTTGGCAAACCGGCCCGTCAGAACTACTCTTCCACTTCTCGACTTCATTTCCTCAGACTCGACTTTCAACAATCGTACTTACGTCTTTCGTATTCCATCGAACGCTGCTGGTAGGGTTCAGAATGCCAACTCTTGATCCTCCTACTGAGGCAAACGAGAGTCGCAGTGGAGGTTGTTGCAAAACTGTGGGTACTTCTACCCAAGAACGATCACCTGATAAAGTCAGTGATGGTCGCCCAGCAAGCGTAAGGAGTGAAGAAAGCGCCGATGAACCCTACAGATATAGCTACTACGGAGGCTCAAAGGAAGAAAACACCCGACACGGAAGGGTCGCGACCAAGGACGAACGGGAAGACTGTACTTCTGGTTGCTGCGGCCCTAAGAAAGAAGAACCTGTGAACGACTCCAACGACAGCTGTTGTAACGACCCGGAACCTAGCAAAGGCCAGAAATCTAAGGGTGAGATTAAAGTGGTGAATGTAATATCAAAGACTGACTCCACAACGAGGATGTCAAGATGCATGCTACTCCTCCGACGTACAACGTTCTGCTTCTGATGATTGCTGTGACGGGAAGCCGTCACCGTGTTGCGATGGTAAGCCGACTAAGAGCTTTTGGAATTATGCTAACAGTTTTGTAGAGAAATGTGTGGACCGTCTAGTCGCTCGCGAGTGCGAAACAGAATGTACAAGAATTACTAGCCGATCTATCAGCCCCTTGCCCAGATTGGGTTCTAACAGTTGTGATCAAGATCGCAGGCTCAAATCTGGCTCCGTGGCATTGCCCGATAAAGAAGCAGAATGCTGTCCTAATGGTATTAGTGCACGTCAGTTCTATCAAGACCTCCTTAGGAATTTGGGATGCCTCTGCCGTACTGTTAAGGCCCGCGGTGAGCCAACTTGCTGCGTCACCTCTCGCGCGTCTCCCAAGACGAAGAGGAAAACATACCTTGATCGCAGCAAGAAGCAGGGCGGCCATCGCCGCGACTGTAACAATGAAAGTATCTCCCGTTCTTCTGGCAAGGAAGGCACATGCATTGATAACTACTGTGTCAAAAAGTCCGGCTGCCGTACCTTGTCGATAGAGAAGCCTCCAGGTTCAAAAATTTACGACGTTCCAAGTTTTACTCCATCAAATCTCGAGGATGGCGTTCCTGATTCCGGCCGTGTTGTCCTCAGCGTGTCTGGTATGACCTGCATTGGATGTGAGGCCAAGCTTCAACGATCTCTTGCTACAATCAAGGCTGTCCATAATCTCAAGACTAGTCTGGTCCTCTGCCGAGCCGAGTTTGATCTGGACCTACGCTATGAGTCCGTTGACAGCATCATTCGTCAACTGCATCGGATGACCGAGTTCAAGTACGAAGAGCTCAAGCAAGATGGCTCTGAGATTGAAGTTTGCCCGACTGACGTAAAATCTTTCGTCCAGCAAGACTTGCCAATGGGAGTCTCCTCGATGCAAATAGTCAACAAGAATACGGTGCGCATATCATATGATCCTAACATCCTTGGAGCTAGAGAGTTATTGGAAGAGAAGTTCAGTTCAACTCTACCTATTGCTCCAATTAAACTCGATGCAGGTCTTACGGCTGGCAGCAAGCATGTTTGGCACGTCGGACTCAGAACTATGCTCTCAACTGCATTTACAATTCCCGTCCTGGTTCTGGCTTGGGCACCACTTCGCAAACGTCCTATTGTATACGGCAGTGTATCATTAGCTCTGGCAACCTTGGTTCAATTTGTCATAGCGGGGCCGTTCTATCCAACTGCTTTGAAAAGCTTGATCTTCGCAAGGATGATTGAGGTGGATCTACTGATCGTAATCAGCACCAGTGCTGCGTATATCTTCTCAGTGGTTGCATTCGGTTATACCGTCATCGGGGAGCCTCTAACTACTGGAGAGTTCTTCGAGACCAGCACGCTTCTAGTAACGCTGATCATGGTTGGGAGATGGCTTAGCGCTCTAGCCCGTCAGAAGGCCATCGAATCTATATCTGTACGTTCCTTACAGACACCGACCGCAATTCTCGTCGGTGAGAAGGACCAGTCCGAGAGAGAAGTCGATGCAAGGCTCTTACAATATGGCGACTTGTTCCGTGTTGCTCCCGAATCTCGCATCCCTACTGATGGCACTGTCATTACCGGAACATCGGAAATTGATGAGTCCATGATCACTGGCGAGTCTTCACCCGTTGAGAAGGGGCCAGGAGCTGTCGTCATTGCCGGCTCGGTCAACGGATCCGGCGTTCTTACGGTCCGTCTCAGCAGACTGCCTGGAAACAATACCATCAACGCCATCGCAAACATGGTTGACGAGGCGAAGCTGTCCAAGCCAAAGATTCAGAACATGGCGGATAAGGTCGCTAGCTACTTTGTTCCAACTGCAATCGCACTCGCGACTCTTACCTTCATCATCTGGATTCCTGTTGAACTAACCGTACGGCATTACGATGGCTCACGAGCTGTCATAGAGGCGCTGACATATGGGATCACCGTAATAATTGTCTCATGCCCTTGCGCGATTGGACTGGCGGTACCCATGGTCATTGTGACCGCCGGGGGAGTTGCTGCCAAGCATGGTTGCATCTTCAAGACAGCGACAACCATCGAGATTGCTCGCAGGACTTCACACGTTGTTTTTGACAAGACCGGTACTTTGACTCAAGGCAAGCTCATCGTTGCAATGGAGAAATACTTCGAAGATGAGTCGGCCGTTGCGGCGGCAGCTTATGCACTAGTGTCCAACATCAAGCATCCGGTGTCGATTGCGGTTAAGAAACATCTGGAGAATAAGTTTACCGCCCAAGCCGAGATTTCCGATGTTACCTCCCACACAGGCAGAGGTCTTGAAGGCACTGTACATGGAAAGACCTTGAGAGCAGGCAACTCGCGCTGGCTAGGTCTCAGTGACCATCCAGACGTGAAGCATCTTCTCTCACAAGGCTATACTACGTTTTGCGTCACACTTGATGATAGATTCGCCGCCGTGTTCGGTTTGGAAGACCCACTGAGACCTGATGCCAGCCAGACTGTTGTAGAGCTCCAACGACGCGGAATCGAAGTCTCCATTGTTAGTGGCGACGACGAAGGTCCAGTCTCTGCCGTTGCCCGCCAGCTCAACATCACCAGCATACGCTCACAGTGTACCCCGGCAGATAAGCAGCAGTTAATGCAGGAGCTCACCGAAAGTGGGAGCATCACCATCTTCTGTGGTGATGGGACCAACGATGCAGTGGCGCTCGCGCAGGCCACTATAGGCGTGCACATGAACGAGGGCACCGACGTCGCGCAGAGTGCTGCTGACGTTGTCCTCGTACGCTCGTCGTTAATCGACATTCTCACACTAATTGATCTGTCCAAGGCATCCATGCTCCGAATTACAATTAACTTTGCGTGGTCTTTCATCTACAACACTATCGCAATCCTTTTCGCTTCTGGAGCACTCGTCAATGTCCGCATCCCGCCTGAATTTGCGGGTCTCGGAGAGCTGGTCTCGGTTCTGCCGGTTATCGCCATTGCAATCCAGCTCAGGTGGGCCAAGTTCTCCAAATCAGCTTCTCTGGAATAGATCTTGACGCAATAGTCCTCGAGAAGTTATGAGATTTTAATGGAAGGTACTTTCTTCCGGACTTCAACGTTCCGCGAAGAGTGACTCAAGTGCTTGGAAGGTGCTGTCGTATCAACTACGATGGCCTCCTCATCGCCCGGCGAAACTCCCGGACAGCGTGTTCCAGAGGGCGAAGTGCGTTCAAGGTTTGGAGCCATATTCATCGTTGATAGCACTTTCTCCGTAGTGCCCGGACTTCGAAAAGACCCTCACAGTCGTGATTGATCGTGGGAACGCTGAAGTGGCAATTGATGGCGTCAACGGAACGATCGACAACATGACCAACACCGCGGTAGTTCTGGTTACACACCAGTTTCTAGAAGGAGAAATGGCTTTAGAACATTGAAATGTCAACCACATCTTCATAGATTGCGAGGGTGAGACTTCATAGGTCTGAACTGTGAATTCGTCTCGCGATGGCGTGCGTCTCCCGACCTAGGGAAAGATATTAGATCATCAACAGTCTCCTTAATTTTGAGTCGTTCTAAAATTTATGCCATCGGGTAACTTGGTTCAATGTGGCTTGAAAGTGATCATTTTCGTCCACTATCTTTCGAAGTTGCAAAGGTGTGCGTCGATAATAAAAGCAAAACGAATGCTCTAGAGAACTTCACTTGAACTGATGTTACCTTCTGAGATGCTAGTGCTGATGTAGTCTGCCAGCCACGCCTTACATAAACGCCTGTGATATGATATGCAGCCAGCGTTCCAATTGCTGCTATCTCGATACGCAGATTTCAGGTATGCTAATCCAACAACTCCAAATCCAAAGATTCATCTTGCGATGGCTAAGGTTTGAGCGTTGCTAGCGGATTCCTGTACCGTCTCTTCAACAATCGGCAACAAAGGCTCGGGCATCATCGGTAGCTTCAAATCGTCTTTTTGCCAAGGCATCTTTTTTGCGTCCTGTAGCCGGACCAGACACCCCTTAGGCCCGGCAACCAAACCCTTGACCACAATTATGCCGTTCTCGTCATCCAGCTTCATGACCTTCAAATTCTGAACAGTGACGAATTGATTACCCATGCGCCCAGCCATCTTCTTACCCGGCAGCACCCTCGAACCACTGCCCTGACTACCACCGGCAGAACCCATGGAACGATGTGACAAACTGTGCCCATGCGACGCCGGCTGGCCATGGAAACCCCACCTTTTCATACCGCCCGTAAAGCCATGACCCTTACTCCTACTCCTGGCATCGACAAACTGGCCCTCACGGAACCAGCTCGGCGCGAGCACACAGCCAACCGGGATGAGGGCGTCCTGTTCGCGGACACGGAACTCGACGACACGTTCCTTAGGCGGGACGCCGGCGGCCGCGAAGACGCCGAGGTCCTGGCGCGCGAGGTTGCGCGGGTGGCGCCAGCCGTGGCCGACCTGCACCGCGCAGTAGCCGTGGCGCGCGCGCGTCTTGTGCCCGACGACCTGGCACCGGTCCAGCTGCAGCACCGTGCAGCCGATGCGCTCGGCCGTCGACGAGTCGAACATCGAGGTCATGCCTTTCTTCACCGCCAGCACGCCTGTCCGGTGCGGCATTGTGTAGGTCTTGCGCTCGAAGGCCGCGGACCGTGAGCGTGCGGCGGGTACGTGGCCGGATGAGATGTCGAAGCGGTTCGGCTTGGGAGGTGGTTTGAGGATCGAGCGGATTGTGCGGCGCTGTGGTTGTTGGAGGAGTTGTGGAGCGAGCGAGCATCGCAGTGGTGTTGGTAGGAGAAGGAGAGATGGTAGTGATGCACATTGAAGTGCTGTACGGGGCGCCATGGTGGCGCAATTGGTGTGGGTGACAGTGTAATGTAGAGGAAGAAATGTTGAAGCTTGAGCTTTTCGAAGTTTCTGGGACACTGGATGCCTTAAAATCTCGACGCCTGAAGAAACGCGATTCACGTGACTCCCCTGCAACCCTTTTCCTCTTTTTGGAAGAACATCATCACGGAAATGTGTTCAGTGCAGACGCGAGCCAGCAATCAACCAATTTCACAGCTGCCAACATGGTTCGATCGCGATCAAGAGGGTCTGCACAGGCCCTGACACTCCTTCTTTTGGTTTCTTTCTTCTTACCTCTAAATGCCCTGCATTTCTACGTGAACGGCAACCAGCCAAAATGCTTCTACGAAGAGCTACCAAAAGATACTTTGGTAGTCGGTCAGTCCTCACCGCGTTGCAGCCGAAAGCCTTCGAGAGAATTGTTGCTAAAAATCGGTTTAGGCTACTATGAAGCACACCAACTCAATCCACAAACTCGGCAATTCGAGCTGGATCCCAACATGGGCGTAACCATCATCGTCGAGGAGACATTCGACAACGATCACCGCATCGTGAATCAGCGTGGCGCGTCAAAAGGCAGATTCACCTTCAGCGCAGCAGACAGCGGCGAGCACAAACTCTGCTTCCAACCCACCAACGTCGGCCAGAGTGGCGGTTGGCTCGTCGGCGGCCAAGATGTGGGCGGTGTAAAAATGATTCTGGACATGGTCATCGGAGAGACGAGCAAGATTGAGAGCAAAGACAAGGGTAAAGTCGAGGACCTTGTAAGTAAGGTCAAAGACTTGAACGGCAGACTGCAAGACATTAGGAGAGAGCAAGTTTTCCAGAGGGTGCGAATCCATTTACACGAACTACGAGATTGATGAATCCTGCAACTAACTTGTCATGCAGGAACGTGAAGCCGAGTTTAGAGATCAATCGGAGAGCACCAACAGCCGCGTTGTGAGATGGACTTTGATTCAATTGGCTGTACTCGGTGTCACTTGTGCCTGGCAGCTTTCTCACCTCCGATCGTTCTTCATCAAGCAAAAGTTAACTTAGCGATGCCATATTCACTTCGCGGTCAATCATTGCGGATGGTATATCTTTGGGGTAGGAAGAGTTGTTTCATGCATTGCTAGGCGCTGAGCGTAATGAACATTGGACCGGCGATAACATCTGCAAGTAAACGGATACCAACGGATACAGGAAGCCTAACTGCCGGTCGCGTGTATCTTACATTGAGACCTTGTACAAGCACATGTACACTACAGTACTTCTTGACACTCAAAATCGTACGCATGCCGTCTGATTTTCCACCCAAAACTCCTCCGCGATGCAATTCCATACTCTTCCCAATACGCCTGGTGAATATCACATGGCAATCCACGTTACCATGACCACCACTTCAATGCCCTTGTCTTCAGCTCCAGCCCATTTGTAGCTCCACATGCCATCTTTGTCATTGTTCCAGTATGCAGAGGATGCGGCATGCATGCCCCTTTTCCCGGAACCATCTTCACCTGGCAAGAGGTGTTGGATGATTGTGGTGTTGACGATAAACTTGTAGGGAGGAGGTCTATCCGATGAGGTCTCATCAATCAACTTCTGGAGCACGGTGCTCTAGAGCGGTATGGTCAGAATATTCTTCGCGGATGAACGGAGAGATGTGAGCCTACTATGATAGAGCTGTTCCATGTCTCAGCCTTCTCATGTTGGTAGTGCGTTGTGCCTTCGAACGCCTTGATACAGGCCTGTATTTGTTACCACCCTGCATCTCGATGCTTTGTTAAGGTTTTTTCACCTCCGATGTGATCTCTCGTAGCCTGTCAATGGGTAGTGGTGATGCCTGCAGAAATTTAGCCCTGAAGCTGCAACCTGTGTTTCAGGAGAGGCGATTCGTACTGCTGGAGCCATTTATCTGTTTGTAAGATAGAATATGAGCTGTTATTCGCGTTAGAATTACTCGTGTGCTTCCTGAGTGATCTGAAGTGTGAGTATTCAGGATTGTTGTTGGTGATCTCCTAGCTGCCAATGGGTGACTTTGGTGTTGAAGCGTGGTGGGTAGGAGCAACAGACCGGCCAGCCCCACTTTGCAAGCTTCTCGTTGACAGACGACGATGAAGAGCTTGACTACTTCATCACTCCACTCCAAAACACCCAATCGCACTCAATTCATACTCTTAGCGGCTTTATCTGTCGTTTGGAGTCTCTTTTCAGTCAATTGAGTCACGAAAAGCCCACGGAACCGTTCCTCTTGAGCTCCTCGCCAGCCTATCAGTATGTCATCGCAGCCGCTTCTCCAAACAGCTCCAGGTAAGTCGTCACATCCATAAGACCGGTGGGTCATACATTCTCTAACCAACCCATCAGGCAAGCGAATTGCTCTGCCTACCCGCGTGGAACCCAAGGTCTTTTTCGCCAACGAACGTACCTTCCTCTCATGGCTCAACTTCACCGTCATCCTCGGCGGCCTGGCAGTTGGCCTGCTTAACTTCGGCGATAAAGTGGGCCAGATCAGTGCCGGAATCTTCACAGTCATCGCCATGGGCGCCATGATATACGCCCTTTATCAATTCCATTGGCGAGCGAGAAGTATTCGGCTGCGTGGGCAGCAAGGCTTCGACGACCGCTTCGGTCCAACCGTCTTGGCTTTTTTCTTGCTCGCCGCCATCATTGTCAACTTTGTACTTAGGATTACGGGCACAGCCGGCAGCAAGAAATAAATTTGTCATCGGATAGGAATGGTGGGAGGTGCGGGGCTTGTTCATAGCCCGCCAATTTGCCTACGCTCCAGGAAGAGAATGAGAGTAGGGCTCATTGGGGTTTTGTGAGTACTGGTTTGAATTTGAAAGGAGAGGGAGAGAGATAGAGCTGTACACCTTAGGTTGAGGTTCAAAGGAATCACGTCAAAGTCATTAAGGAATAGCTTCTTCAATTTTGAAGGTTGGACTACGGAGCAGATCTTGCATTAAGTCTTACAGAAAGGCGTCATTCGGTTCTATAGCTAGTCGCCGTTGTCGTTTATGTACTTTGCAAGATTACCGCATTTCTGATCCAAGTGTCTATTAAACCTTCTCCTCACTTGCCTCGTCTACTTGAATGGCTTGCGCTTTTCTACTCTGGTGGTGATCTTCAATGATGCCGCCATGAACGTCAATTTCCCTTTGATATACAGCAATCTCGTCCTCGTCACCGAATAGAGCAGCCACTTCTTCTAGTGGAAGACCCTTGGTATTTGGGAAGAAGAACCACATTATAGCAGCGCCAATCGATCCAGGAATAATGAAGCAGAGGTAGAATTTCCACCCAATTTTTCTAAGTAGTATCAGCGCGAGTCCAAATTACAGACGGCAGAAACTGTGGATGCTTACTCAAATGCTGTTGGTGCAGATTGCAACCAGATAATGTTCATCAAGGAGATCATCGATGTACCCAGACTAACTCCTTTAGCACGGAGATGAGATGGGAAGAGCTCTGACAGATAGGTAAACTGAGTGCCGTCAAGACAAGGCCCATAGAAGATCTGGAAGATGTAGAACATCGCCACCGCTGCCTGTAACGCCGCGTGATTATCTGACGGCACAAAGTTTGCAACCAGAGCTGCCTCGATGATGAGAGTAAGCATACAACCTGCTACACCGAAGGCCATATATTTCGGGCGCGGAAATAGGTCGACGCAAAACATTCCAATGACGTTGGTGCCGAGAGCTAAGGTAAGCCATGCTGCAGGATAGAGCAATTGCTTGGATGGACTGAAACCCAAATTCTTGTAGAGAGAAGGGCCATAGTTGTTGATGACCAGAACACCGGAGCATTGGATAATGCCTGTAGTACCTATAGCAAGTAGAGCTCGCTTGCGATAAGACGGTTTCCTTATAATGTGTAGCCAGCTGGAACCCAAGGTTCGATCAATTGCCAACTGCTTTTGAATTTGGTAGAATTCTGCCTTCGCATACGTATCGTCCGGGTCTGAAGGATCAGCATGGAGTCGCTCAAGAATCTCTCTGGCCTCCTCAATACGATCCTTCATAACGAGCCATCTAGGGGACTCTGGGATGAAGGGTAAACCGCATATCAAAAATAGAGGCCATGAGCATTGAATCGCAAGAGGTGGACGCCAAGTATTCGCGCCTCCTGTCTTCCAGAAGAAAAAGCCGAAACCGATCCATCCCTGCACTGTGTAGCCCAACACGAGCATGACGGCATGGATATCGACTAGACCGCCTCGGAGATCGATAGGGACGACTTCAGACATCCAAATCGGGATAGCAGCGAGAATCATGAAAGCACCGGCGCCAGCCACAAACCGGAACACTAGGAACTCTGCAATATGTGTCGAACCAGCGAGGACGGCGCCAGAAATAATGCAGAGTATCGCAGACACAGCTATACCCCACTTCCTTCCCCAGCGATCTGAGATCCATGGCAGACATAGGGTACCGATAACTCCGCCTGTTTGGAAGATGCCATTAGTCGCAGATATAAGGTCGGTTCCATTTGAGCGGGTCGCGAGCTGGAAGTATTCGATGAAAGTTGGTTGGCCAAGGGTAGTACCGATGATAGAAGCTGTGTAGCCATAGGTCATGGAACCCAAACCGACGAAGATGAGAATGAAGACGTTTCGAGGATTCAGTCTCTGTCGTTTAACGCCTGCAACATGTGTAGAAGGAGACATGATGGGCGACGAGTAAAGCAGAGTAAGACGTCAAAGCAGTCAGATCAACAAAAAGATTCCCGGAAATAGTTGCAGGCCCAAACTTTTATAAAATTTACATGCAGCCTGCCATGAGGCCCTCATTTGGAGATCGGCAAAGTATTACCACTATCAAGCTAACTCTATCCTCGTTCATACAGACGGATTGACGAGGATACCACATGAGCGGGTTACGATGCTTTCGAGTCAGCAATTGTCGACTTGTTAGACTCAGACATCAGCATGCCCTTGCCAAGGTTGGCCTGCGAAGCAAGCCTAGTCTACAGCCTCGTGCAAGCTAGACGCACAACGGGTTGAGACGGCCCAACCACAACGCTTCCGTGAAATCCGAGTGGAGATTGAAGAACTCCGAGCCGGTAGGGACCCATATTTTCAAAGGCCGTGCCCGAGCGTAGTTGCCGATGATTAATTTTTAATTCCTTAAGTCCCTCAATGTTGGAGAAAGATATCCCGGAGATGCGGGGTCTGGGGGTTGAAGGGCATCACCTCGGGTGCAATACCGACCTCGTTCTAAATCAATTTCAGCTCAACATACTTCCATAAACAGTCTGACTAAGACTGGTATTGGTATAAAGAGACGGTAAGCAGATTTGACACTTTTTCGACGCATCAGTGTCGGATGGTGCTATCCGATAGCAATCTCGAGACATTGTTAAGAGGATTCCGTGGATCCACAATGACTTCAACAAACTTTTTAAGATTGCCCTGACTCGACTCTTTCTTGGCGTGCTTAGATTGAGTCATCTTCCCATTTAATATTTTGATTCTCCTCCTCATACTATGGACCATATGAAATCCAGTAGTTGGTGTTATCAAGACGGTGGACCGTAATAAGCGCAAAGAGAACTTCGAGAAGCATCTCAAACCCCAAACAGCCATTACTGACATCCAGGCAGAGGAAATGAGAGGAGATTGTGTCGCAAATTCCATAAGAAATGACGAAAATGCAGCACATAAACGAAAAGCGAGGATTAACGGACCCAACTAGTTCAATAGAGTCTTGAGACGTGACAGAAAATCATATCTTATCCCTAACTTGGATAGAGTAACCCTACCGTATCGCTTGAAGCTTACCATGGACTTGCGCGTGGCTTTCCTACCAAGGAGCCCACAAGAAACGTTCTCTTCCTTCTGAATTCTTCATCTCTTGTCAGACTGGTTTAAGCGAGTCCAGACCGAAAACAACGTTCGTTTTGGGGCCCTACCACTGGAAGAGATGGAAAGGGGCATTCTTGTCCATTTCGCACGCGAAATTTCTACGCGGCTAGATGTAAGAGCTAGCTAGAGCTGGTGTGCTCGACATTGCAGACAACATAGCGAATGTCTTGACGGTATTTGTTGACAAGGAGAGGCATACGCAAACGATGTCAAGTTCGTATTCACATCTTCGATTGGTAGATACACGTCGTGAGTAGGGTTACTGTTAATCAAGGTGCATGGTCGGCTTCGGATATGGAAGTCAAGTCGCAGGATGTGTGGACCAGAGTTTCTCTTGCAAAATCATTCAGGCCCAGCAGCAGTCACATTTGGATAGTCGACCTCGGTTCCACTGTAATCATTGTCATGGGCATACACGGTGTCGATTCAATGGTCCTCGGATAGTCTTGAAACTACACGCCCTTACAGCTGTCGCGCCTAGTATTGGCAAGGACTAAAGTACTAGGCATTTTTCATGATCGACATCTCAGATGGTGAGTAGAAGTTAGAAACGAATGCCGCATAAATTCTTCCACAAAATAGTTCACAGTAACGACGAGAAAGAGAGAGTGAAAGGGATAAGAATAGGAGAGCGTCGCGGCTATTTACACGAGAGTGGGGTCGGATAGGGGCGTCACGAAGCTTGACATCGGACGATGCGTTCACCGACTCCTATGTCTAGTAAGAGCAATTGATTTTTTCGTTCTCGATACTATTCCTCGTGATGAGTTTTGTGTGGCCCTTGTTGTGCGAGATGAACGCTCCCAGAGGAAACGTCGGAAATCCCGCCGATGTACTCGATCCTGGGGATAATCAAATCCGCCTTGAACGGAACCACGAATTCCAGTCAATATAGCTTCAGAACAACAACCATATTTGACAAACCTTTAGACATCATAAATCTCAAAGATACTCCATCATTTTCACGTTAAAAAAAAATTCAAAGAAGAGCTTGGGTACCCGTTTCAAAATGGTAGATATATCAAAACTTCCGCTATTTAAGGATATTCCGCCGGTGAAGGGCATGCCGTGTGTTGTGTAAATTAGCCCTTAGTTATGAATAATGAGCTAATTGTGATGTAGTAACGGTTGTGCATGGGGACTTTTCGATAAAGATGGCGGAAAAGACGATCTTGGGACGTTGAATCTGCTTACTCCAGAGGTAGTTGCAAAGGCAGGATCTGAGATCAAAACTGGCCATTCTGCAGCCCTCAATTGGTCCCTGGACCGCCTCCACAAAGCAGGTTTCGGACGTATTACTTTGGAGCATCAGATCATCGACTGGAAGAAGGAATATGGAGCCGACATGTGGTGCTTCGACGATATCGTCAAGATCAATACCCAAACCGGCAGCCAGTGGGATGGTCTGCGACACTGGGGTCACAGCGATACCGGCCTCTACTACAATGGAACACATCACAACGATCTTTTGGCTAGTGGTAGGTTAGGTATCGATGCCTGGAGTAAGCGCGGAGGTATCGCTGGTCGAGGCATCCTCCTCGACTATGTGGCTTACGCGAAGAGGCATGGCATTGATTACAGTGCTATGTCCGCGCAAAAGATTACGATGAAAGACATTCAAGGAATGATTCGAGAACAAAACTTGGAGCAACGTCCAGGCGATCTCCTTTTAGTACGGTCAGGATGGGTTAAGTGGTACGAAGAGCACACTCAAGAGGAGCGAGAGAAGTACATCACTAATGGAAACGCCTGGGTTGGGGTAGAGGGCTGTGAAGAAGTTGCTGAATGGCTCTGGAATAGCAGAATTTCGGCTGTTGCAGGTGATAGCATTGGCTTTGAGGTCTGGCCATCGAAAGCGCCTTGGAAGCTTCATGACGTGTGCCTCTCAATGTGGGGAATGGTGAGTTTCCAGCATATCATTAGAACTGGCAGATGCTTATTCTATCACAGCCCATTGGTGAAATGTGGGATCTCGAAGCGTTAGCTGCTGAATGTGAGAGGCAGAAGAGATGGTCATTTTTCATCACTTCTGCCCCATTGAATACGCCAGGAGGAGTAGCAAGCCCACCAAACGCTATTGCAGTATTCTAGTACGTTCGATATCGAGCATCGTTACTGGTAACCATTGCTGTTAGTGAATTTGACTTTCATGTAAATTGTCCAGAAAGCTTATCTTTGCAGAACTTTGTGGTGCGGAATCGTGATTAAATAACCCGAATGAAGAGCAGCCAATATGAGTGAAGTAACTATTTCAGAAAACTATATAACTTTCGCTCCATGATGATAGACTTGTTGAGCTAATCTACAGAAAGATTGCTCGCTCTGAAACGTTTGTATCTGTTCGCTGTGCCCAATGCTTGTGTATCCCAATATCGTCTCAAACTCCATTGATGCAAGAGGATATGAAATTTAACCCTCCATCTCAACATCTTCGTCGATGTAATCACGTCCTCCGCTCATCAGATGTTCGTCTTCTTCAGTATCGCCATCTTCAACATACTCCTCAACACCGTTCAACACTAGTTCCTGACCGTCTTCTTCTTCTTCTTCTTCCAAAGGAATCTCTTCATCATTCTCTGCTTCTTCCGGTGGAAGCTCTGGAGCTTGGTAATCGCTCTGGAACTGCCTAAAGCGCTCAGCTTCAGAGGCTAACAAATCAGATTCCTCCTCTGCCTTCTTCAGCGCAAGCTGTTTTACAGCATCGAACCAGTAGTCCATCCTCGCCGCTTTGATGTACTCCTGCAACGTCTTATCGTCCTTGGAGTTATCCTTCACAAAGCCTTTGCGCAAGTCAGCTTCTGCGAAACGAGACTCAAAATCAGACACAGTACTGCCTGCGCCGATGACATCCGTAGGGTAACGGATGGAGTATGCGGGTGTAGAACCGAAGATTGCTGCGGAAAAGTTAGCAACACGGGGATTGAAATGCATCGGGAAGTATAACTTACATTGCGCAATGCCTTCTTTCAGCATGACAAACAATGCAGTCTTCATTAGAACTTGCTGGACTTGGCTGTCGCTTTTACCAACTGTGTTGTTGATATTCTTCCAATCATCGAACACCAAGAGCCTTTTCCAGATCAATCGAGCCATGATATCACCCTCTCCATCGGATTTTCCAATGCTGTCTCGCAAGTCGGATGCTTCAAGCACCGCAAGTGCCATTAAGAATTCATTACCACTGATATCGTCATCAGTGGACTCACTGTGGACGTGATCAATTAGTGTGAGGACGTCGATTAGAGTTGAAGGTGCCATGGTTTGGTGTTTAAGCAATTGTTCCAAGCCACGGCGAAGAAGTTCTTGTAGTTGAGGTCGGTCTCTCAGATGCTCTCCATAGGTTGCCATGATTGCTTCAGAAGCTCCTGCATCATCCAGAGCCGTCATTATAATTGGTCGAACATGTCGAAAGAGTTGATCTTGAATATCCAACACGGCAGTATCGCGGCGGTTCTGGGCTAGCATCTCTCGGTTGAATTTATCGATGGTCAACGAC
>Ga0335073_10001521_pt1 | contig 31114 bp, 24 predicted proteins | sample Lox_Sample_22_FD_207093 | JGI IMG/M metagenome (GOLD analysis project Ga0335073, IMG submission 207093) | Soil microbial communities from Loxahatchee National Wildlife Refuge, Florida, United States - Lox_Sample_2.2 | ecosystem: Environmental > Terrestrial > Soil > Wetlands | place: USA... | reverse complement strand
TAAGGTCCGAATGTCAAGCCTCCCACTTCCGATCGCCGCATTTTTCGCCGGACTGATTTCTTTCCTCTCCCCCTGCGTTCTTCCACTGGTTCCGGGCTATGTCTCGCTGATCTCCGGCGCGGGTGTTGAGGAACTGAAGTCCCCGCAGGCGCAACTGATGCGCCGCGTAATGATCAACTCGATCGGATTTATTCTCGGCTTCAGCGTCGTCTTCATTACGCTGGGCGCGATCTCAACCGGTATCGGCCAACTGGCGGCCCAATACAAGCACACGCTTTCGATTGTGGCTGGGGTGGTCATCATTATTTTCGGGTTGCATCTGACCGGGATCTTCCAGATCAAGTGGCTCTTGCAGGACGCTCGCCTACACAATGTGAAGGGCAGCAGCACGGTCCTGGGCGCATTCGTGATCGGATTCGCATTCGCCTTCGGCTGGACTCCCTGCCTCGGACCAATTCTCACCGCGATTCTCACATTGGCGAGCGAACAAGATACACTAGTGAAGGGGGTCCTGCTGCTTAGCGTCTATTCGCTTGGCCTGGCGGTTCCGTTCCTGCTGACGTCGCTTCTGATGGAGCGCTTTCTCAAGTTTTACAGTCGATTTCGTTCGCACATGCACGCGCTTGAGGTCGCTTCCGGAGGCTTGCTGATCGCGCTCGGAGTGCTGCTAGTGATCGGACGATTTACGCTGATCTCGAGCTGGCTGTCATTCTTGAATCGTTTCGCACTCTAATTGAGGTATTTGTCATGTCCAGTCTTCCAAAATCGCCCATGATTCCGCATTCCGCGGATGTGCCAGCGAACGGTAATGGTTCCCAGCCTGAGCTCGTGGACGCACCAGCGGCGCAATCAGAGGAGCACGTCTCCGATCTGGGAAGCGGTGCGGGACAACCGCCGGACGGCGCAAATCAGCCGCCCGCAGCGGGAGGAGGCCGCAACCCGCTGGCTCTGGTCGTGGTCGCGGTCGTCGCCGCCGCGATGCTGTTTTTAGGGTTCCACATGGCCCGCCGTCCCGGACCGGAAGCGCCGGCAATTCTCAGCAAGTCCACACCCGCCCCCGATTTCACCCTGGAGTCGCTTGACGGCAAGAACTTGCGGCTCTCGGATTTCCACGGCAAAGCCGTGCTGTTAAATTTCTGGGCGACCTGGTGCGGTCCCTGCAAGATCGAGATGCCTTGGTTTGTCGATTTCCAGAAAGAATACGGCTCGCAGGGATTGCAGATCGTTGGCGTCGCCATGGACGATTCCAGCAAAGAAGATATTGCCAAGTTCGCCCAGGACATGGGCGTCAATTATCCCGTGCTGCTGGGAAAGGAAGCTGTGGGCGACGAATACGGTGGTGTGCCGGCGCTGCCGGAAAGCTTTTTCATCGGCCGCGATGGCAAGATCGTCGACAAGATTATCGGGCTGAAGGGCAAGGCGGAGATCGAAGACTCCATCAAGAAGGCGCTCGATACTTCTCCCGCTCCGTCGAACACGACGGCGAGTGCGGCGCAGCCTCAGAAGTGACAATAGAAATTCGAGAAGGATCGAATTACATTCAATTGGGTGGAGCATGACTTCCGTCATGCCACTTGTAAGTATTAGAAACTGGGCTTTCGCCCCCGAGGTTTGCCGGCAAATGCGCACGATCGATGCTGGCTTGACTTTATTGCTCGTCCAGAAACGCTTCGTGTTGTTGGTGCTTGTCCTGGTATCGGCGCCAGTCCTCGCCCAATCCGGGCAGGACTCCGTCACTTACACTCCCATCGCTCCTACAACCGCCATGACCAATGCAGCGCGCGTAACGGTTGCTCCGATCCCATTGGTCACTGCGATGCGCACGAAAGACACCCTCGTCGATCTCGATTTCCGCGTGGCATCGGGCTTTCACATCAATTCGAACGCGCCGAAATCGGAATTCCTTATCCCGACCAAGCTCAACATGGACGTGCCCACCGACATCGCGCTGGGAAAGATCGAGTATCCCCCGGGCCAGGATCTTAGCTTTCCGTTTTCGCCCGACGAAGCGCTCAATGTTTATACCGGCGATTTCACAGTGAAGGTCGCCGTGCATCCGCTGAAGTCGGTCGTGCCGGGAAAATACGTGATGCACGGATTCCTGCGCTACCAGGCCTGCGACAATGGGCAATGTTTCCCGCCGAAGAATTTGCCGGTAAGTCTTAATGTGAAAGTTGTGAAGGAACCGCCCGGTCACCGCGCCAATCCCGCGCAAAGCCCGCACGTGCATAATTGAGGTCGGACCTCAAGCCCGGCAGTCAGTCTTCGCTGCTCAGCTGATTTCTTGTTTTGTGCATTCCGACAAATATCAATTGTGTTTGGCAGGCGGGAACTCGAGGGAACGACTTGAAGGGCATCTGTTCGCGGACCTGCCGCGGGATCCGCGAGAGCAATTTGCGTAAAAGATTTTCGCTGGCGTGGATGCGCTCCTGTTTCGCTTCGAGTTTGCTGGGATCCCTTGTTCGAATTGAGTCTGTTTTGTTCGAAGCTATGCGATTTGTCGATGCATGAAAACGTTGCGCAGGTCATGCATTTTTGAATTGTAGTAAGGCCCGCATCGGCTCGCAGAAATGCAGCTTGAGCGCGCCTAGGCCTTGTCCTGAAAAGCTAAGAGAGGAACGCCTGACGTTTTCTGAGCGTGCCAACCGAATGCTATAATTCTGTTCGTCCCACCCAGCCGACCATCCGGGCGCGTAGCTCAATTGGCAGAGCAACTGACTCTTAATCAGTAGGTTGAAGGTTCGATTCCTTCCGCGCTCACCATTCTCTCTAAGCAAGTTTCAGGCACCAAAGTTCGACCAAGTGCCACATCTGGACCGCTTGCATTGTATGATGTTCCGCGGTTCTCTCCGGATGGGAAGTCGATTGCAGTGACTGTTCCGGACCCTAGATCGGGGACTGAGATCGTGGCTCGCGCTTCGGTCTGCGGAAGCGCTGCCGAAGCCACGCAAAATCCACAAAGACCAAATCGAAGGAGGAGCCCCATGCGTCGCTTCACAAGCTTGCTCGCACCCTTGCTGGCATGCGCTTCGAGCGCAATTCTGGCTCTCGCTCAGTCTCAGCCAGCGTTGCCGAAACCCGGCCCGGAAGTGCAGAAGCTCGCAGTGATGGTCGGTAAATTCACGGTCGAAGACGAATTGAAAGCCGGAGCAATGGGGGCCGAACTCGCCAGCGATGAAATTCAGTGGCACTGACGATTGCAGGTGGACGGCAAACGGCTTCGCCGTGATCTGCGAAGCAGCACTCTTTAGGCCCGGAAGGAAATACTCAGAAACTTCCTTCTACTATTACGATCCGACCTCCAAGACGTACCGATACCACGGAGTTGACAGTTCAGGAGGAGTAGAGAACAAGACTGGTACGGTGAACGGCGACGTATGGACTTGGCTTGGGGACAGCATCTTTGGCGGGAAGGTGTATCACACCCGGTACACCATGAAGGTCGTCTCGGAAGGCTTCGGATACACCGACGAGTCGGGCGAGAACGAGAACTCCATGAAGGTGTTCGTGAGCGGGAAGGAAACTCGGATCGCGCCTGCCACGCCCGTGAACTCGCAACCGGCGCAAACTGGCGCAACCCCACTGCTACTGGAAAGAGAGGAAGGCGAGGCGCGTCTTTGGAGGCCCGAGCCGGGCGAAGCCGACCTCGGCGGATTCATCCTAAAGGTCACCCCCAAGCCAACGGTTCCGAGCATCTGGTGCTCGTGACCGAGGATATGGCTCCCGGCGATGCCATCCCAACCCACAAGCACCTTGAGCAGGACGAGATCGTGCTTATCGAAAAAGGCACCATTCACGCTCATGTTGGAGATCAGGAACGCGATCTGCGTGCAGGTGGAATGGTATTCATTCCGCAGCATACGTGGGTCAGCCTGAAGAACACCGGCACCGAGCCCGCAAGCATAGTCGCCATCTTCTCGGCTCCCGGATTCGAGGATCATCTGCGCTGCGAATCGGTCCCGACCGGCGAAAAACCGATAACAATCTCCCTCGCTGAAGAGAATGAATGCGACCATCTCGGTCATGTCGTCTACCGCGACCGTGGAGAAAAAGACTCAGGGAACCAAGACAGCCTTAGCAAGGGCAACGCTTATCGAAGGACGAGGACGGGGTTAGGGTATTTCGTCGATCGCAATCGCGTTCGGCGGGCCAAAGTGTTGGATTCTGCCAGTTCTCATTCTTCCTCGCGAAGAGGACTGCGCCCGAAGCCGAGTTAACGTTAGTTGAATGCCAAAACTATTTGGCTTTCTTGGGATCAATTGCTGAGCTACCCGATGATGGGCATCTAGTTTAGGAACGATTCCCAGTTGGCCGGAACCCTTCCTGCGGGGCCGGGTGCGGGCTGGCTTGCGGGATGTGCGTGCGGCGGATGCAACTGCACACCCTTGATCATCTCCTGCTTGTCGTAATCGAAGAACCAGTCCTCTCCCGGCTCAAAGCTGGTTATGATCCGATGCCCGGTCGCCGCCGCGTGCTTTGATGCGTGCTGACTCGGCGAACTATCACAGCACCCAATATGCCCACACTCTGCACACCGACGGAGATGAAACCACCAACCGTTCGGTGATGCCAGGCATTCCACACATCCGTCGCCACTTGGTTTGGAGGCGGGGTTGATTCCGCGAAGACGTTTTTTCACTCCCGATTTCCCTCTCATGTCCTCTGTTCGCAAAATAATCTCAAGCTACCAGCAAGATCTTCCCGCTGCCACCCTTTTCTGCCGCTGCTTGAGCCTCGGCGGCTTCACTGAGTGGCAGTTTCTGGCTAATCGGAATTGCCAGCTTGCCATCGCGCACCGCTTCGGCCATAAACTCGAGCGTTTTCCTGTCGAATTTCGAGAAGACGTGCACCACCTTCACAGATGGGTACTTCGCGGCGTTCTTCGGCGCCTCGACAACCGATGCATACACTCCTCCCGGCTTGACCTTGGCAATCAGTTTTTCGGCGGTTCTGCCGCCGACCGTATCCGCCACCGCATCGAGCGGCGGAAGACTCGCGATCGCGTTATCGTCGTCGGTTGCGACAACCTGATCAGCGCCGACAGTCTTCGTGTCATCCATCTGCATCTGCTTCTTCAGGACGCCTGCGATTACAGTCGCCCCGCGCTGCTTCGCAGTGAATACCGCCGAACGGCCGACATTTCCAGCAGCACCGACGACAAGAACCGTCTGTGCCGCCTTGATTGCGGTAGCGGAAAGAAGCTGGTTGCCAGTCGTCGTCACCAGCGGCAGCGCCGCTGCCTGGATCAAATCGAGTCCCTCGGGAACTTTCGCGAGTATCGCGGCTTTCACGACACAAAGTTCGGCGTAAGTATTATCCGCCATCGCGAACACCCGGTCGCCGACAGAAAAACCCTCCACTCCCGGCCCAATCTTGACCACAGTCCCTGCGATATCGACTCCTATAAGGCTCGGGAACTTCATGGGGTAAAAATCCTTGGTTAATCCGGCACGCCGCTTGTAGTCGATCGGGTTTACGCTCGTGGCGGCGACCCGCACCAGCACTTCGCCCGTGCCCGGAACCGGATCAGGATATTGTTCGAACTTGAGTACTTCAGGACCGCCATATTGATGGACAACAACTGCTTTCATATTTCATCTCCTTGTACCGCTGGGAAAAACAGTCACTAACGAAAACGCGGATCAGCGAAGGTTGGAATCGGCCGCCGATGCAATGCCCCCATAGAAATTCGAAACTGGACCATTTAGTGAAAAGCGACATACGCATTCTGGCGCTCAACATGGCTCGTCTTCGCTAAAGCTCGGCATTTGGCCCACTTCAGCACATCCCATATCTCACACTGCAAGTAAAACCCTGACGAGATCGTAGGTGCAATGACTCCCTCACGAACCGCGTCGTGAACCAGTTCGTACACCGCTTCGTAGCCCGGAATCTGCACTCGCTTGGCCAGTTCGATCAGTTCCTGCAATGGAAGTTCACGTGCCGCAATCATTGACAGCAGTAGCATAAGGCCGTCGGGACCCGCGAAGCGGTCGAGAGATAATCCCTCTACGATGCCACGGTTCCTTCTGAATTCATCTCGCGGATTGTACTGACATCCGTAGGGCTCTCGGCGTCTGGGGCCGGCGTTGCGACGGTGCACTAATCGCAACCAGCCAACTCGCGGTTTTCCGTTAGTGTCCTCTGCCGCAAGCCACTCCACCCAGCCTTCTTGCAGATCTGACACAAGTTCGCCGCAACTATCACATCGCCAACTGGATCGAACGGATTTATCACTGGGCATAGCCTCACGAACATTCTGTCGGCCGACCCGACTGGTGGATTTTCGCCCTAAGCTCGGCGCTCGCGCGTTTCAACTCCTTTGGCAGCAGCTTCTTTTCTATTCTTTTGGGGATGAATGCCCAGGTCGTGCCAGGATGTTTCTGCGAGGTTCACGCCGTAGTAGTTTGCAGCTTTCTCGATGTTCGCGAACGCCAAAGCACGGTCCTCATCGGAGACATCGATGACTTGATCGAACCGCGCGACCGCGTTGCGCACGTGTTGTGCGTCAGTCAGTGGTTCTTTGCGCTGTTTCGGAAACGCGTAGACGCTGTCAGGCAGGTCGCTCTGCATCGTCAATTGTCCATGTTTCTCGTGAGGTTGCCAGGTCGCGTCCGGCATGGCTTTGTCATCCTTTCTTTTAAACACTTGGTTGGAAGGCAATCGCTGTGTCCCCCTGAGCCGCACTTAGTTTTGGGGCAACGGGAAGATTTTCAGCGGCTAAGCCCGCTTTTCAGAGTGTCGGCCGACCGAGTCGGCTGCGATAGAGTGATTACACCCGAGGTGCTCTGGCGAATCAATTGGACGATGGTATTGGCGACACCTTGGTATCGCGGCCTTTGGCATAGAGCAGGCACGAATCTTTGCCGTACCTCCAATCCCTACTTTGGTATCGACCGATACGTTCGTCCAATAGACTCGTCGTCACGCTTTCTGGCCTAATCGCGGTGGCGCTGATTAGGAGTGATCGCCGGCACTACAATCACTGCACCTCACATCCGGCGGATACTGTTTCGAAATTGGAGTCATCAATGAACGCCGTACAAGCTGAACAAGAGAATGCCGTGCGAGTCGGGCAGAAAAGCTACGAGATGCCCCCGCGTGAGGGGATCAGCATCGCCCACTTTCTCACCGTCACCGACATCGAGCGATCGGCTCGTTACTACGAAAAGGTCTTCGGCGCTCGCATTTTGAGCCTGGGTGACGGCAACGCGCCTGGGTACCTCCAGCTTGCGAATATCTGGATGATTCTTAACGTTGGAGGCGGCCCGACCCCGGATAAGCCGACGGTAACGCTCAGCGTCCCCGACCCGAATCACATCAACAGCTTTATGAATTTCCGGGTTGCGGATATTCAGGGGTGCTACAAGCTATGGAAAAATCGAGGAGCCGAGTTCATCACGGAGCCGATACCTAAGTACGGCGAGATCCGCTGCTACATCCGCGATCCTGATGGCTATATTATCGAAGTTGGACAGAGCACCGACCTCACCTACGGTTAAACGCTCGGGCCCGGATAGGATGCGGATTTGAATGCCTGATTGATGATGGCTGGTTGTCGGAGTTCGAGTCGTGCTAGAGCGTCCGCCTACGTTCGCGAGATTGCCGAACGACCAAATGCAAAACAAACCTTGGCAATAACAGCCGCGGGTTGTGTCTTCTCTGCGGGAACTTCCGCACGGGTAGCAAAATGGGGCCCGGGGCGAACAGGTTGCCTCAACTGGGCGCGGCGCCATTGGTAGATTGCCAGGTGACCGTGCTTTCGTTCCTCAGGTTGTTTGGGCGCGCTGGCTCCGCAGCTGGCTGAGCAGGTGCAGAATCTCGATATACATCCACACCAGTGTCACCATGATGCTGAAGGCCCCGTACCATTCCATGTACTTCTCCGCGCCTGAGTAAACGCCGGTCTCGATAAAATTGAAATCCAAAATCAGATTCAGCGCCGCCACGATTACGATAAATACGCTGATCGCGATTCCCCACGGCCCATTGCTGTAGAGCAAAGACACGTGGTGGCCGAAGAAGCCCATCACGAGGTCGATCATATAGAAGAGGAAAATCCCACCAGTAGCGGCGATCACGCCAACAGTGAATTTCGGAGTCGCTCGAATCGCGCCAGAAGTGTACAAGAGCAGCATCATCGCGGTGACAGCAGCCGTCAATCCAAGCGCCTGGAATGCGATCCCGCGATAAACGTGGTTGAGAACCTCTGAAATTCCGCCCAGTGCGAGGCCCTCGCAGAGCGCGTAAATCGGAGCGGTAACCGGCGCCCATTCCTTCCTGAAAATTGTAGCGAGCGCGACGACAAGCCCGACGATAAGTCCGCCCCACAAACACACCGTCACGGCTTCGGGCTGCGTGCGGGCTAGCCACCACGTCCAAGCGGAGGTTGCGATGGCGCAGACCAGCAAGAAGCCGGTCTTGTTGACCGTGCCCTGCAGCGTCATCGATTCGCCGGTGATCGATACGCGATTCTCGAATGTTTTCGCGTTCAAGGCGGGATTAGAAGTCTTAAAAAGGCCGGGCATAAACCGACTCCTTTCAGAATAGCGCCTTGTTCGCAGAACGGCGGAGCGCCAAAGCGCTCCAATTATCTAGTCAGAAGGCAAATGAAGAATCTATTGGACGATAGTATCGGGCGATACCTTCGTATCAGCGCAAGTAGAAATCAAGAGGGAAATTGGATGTACATCAATGAGCGATATCAAAACATAAGCGATACTATCGTGTAATTGCCTTCGCTTTAGGCGTCTGATTCAATCAGGCCTACGAAAGCGAGGCGCCGGGCAGGGGCAAGAAATTTCATGTCACACCGTTACTCTGGTCTCGATTTGAATGTGCCAGCATGAGCGGCGACAGTGTTGACCGGGTGCCTTTCCCAGGCGATTATCGCGCGTCAGGAATCCTGCTACATGTCACGTCGCTGCCATCGCCCGATGGCATTGGAGACCTTGGGCCAACTGCAATCTCGTGGATCGATCGCCTTGAAGAATCCGGCCAGAGCTGGTGGCAAATGCTGCCGCTCGGTCCCACCGGTTACGGCAACTCTCCGTATCAGCCGTTATCGTCTTTCGCCGGCAACGCACTGACGATCAGTCCGCAGTGGCTTGTCGAAGATGAACTCTTAGCCCCAAGCGACTGCGAGCATCCACCGTTCCCCGCCGGTCCAGTAGATTATGACGCGATCATTCCATTCAAGCATAGCTTGTTCGAAAAGGCTTGGGACCGCTTCAGGACTGGTACGCGTGCTGACCTTCGTCCGGAGTTTGAGAAATTTTGCCGCGACCACGGTCAGTGGCTGGCGGATTACGCCCTCTTCCGGTCACTGAAGGCCAAATTCGGTAACGTCCACTATCTCGAATGGCCAATCGAATTGGTTCAGCGTCAACCAGCAACCCTCGAGCAAGCGCGTGGTCAGCTTTCCGATCGTATCGGTCAGGCATCCTTTGCGCAGTTCCTTCTGTTTCGACAGGCCGAACGGTTGAGGGCTCACGCTCACCAAAAAGGGTTAACGCTGATGGGCGATCTGCCCTTCTTCGTCTCTGGGGACTCGAGCGATGTGTGGGCCAACCCGCAGTTTTTTCTTCTGGACGGGAAGCAGCGGCCACGTTTTGTAGCCGGTGTGCCTCCCGATTATTTCAGTTCGCAGGGACAACTCTGGGGCAATCCTGTCTACGACTGGGCCGCCCTGCGACAGACGGGCTATCGCTGGTGGGTAGCTCGTTTGCGCTCGCTGTTGTGCCACGTTGATGTGATTCGCTTGGATCACTTTCGTGGCTTCGCTGCTGCCTGGCACGTACCAGCAGAAGCACCGACCGCAGAGACGGGAAGCTGGGTACCCGGTCCAGGCATCGACTTGTTCCAAGCCGTCGAAAAAGAGTTGGGCAAGCTGCCCTTTGTCGCCGAGGACTTGGGGCTGATCACTCCGGATGTTTATTCGATGCGGGATCGACTTCATTTTCCCGGCATGCGGGTTTTACAGTTCGCGTTCGACGGTAGTAAGGACGATCCGTATCTACCCGAAAATTTCGATACAAATACGGTTGTATACACCGGCACCCATGACAACCCCACGAGTCGTTCATGGTTTGAGGACTTGTCGGTTCATCAACGGGAGATCATCTGGAATTACCTAAAGGGGCGCGGAGCCAAGAGCACCGATGCAGCGGCAGCGTTAATCGAAGTGGCATGGTCCTCAGTCGCTGCCCTCGCCATGACCCCGTTGCAGGACCTGTTGAACCTAGGTAAGGAAGCTCGAATGAACGTTCCAGGTCGTCCCGATGGAAATTGGCGCTGGCGATCTACCGAAGCTATGCTGTCGGACTCCCGCTTCGAATGGCTTCGCGATCTGACGAGGAACGCCCGGAAGGGCGCCTAACTCAACCAGCCTCTGCTTTGAAACTGCAGAGCGCCATTTGAGTATTGGCCGACCTCGATGAGGTACCCGTCCGGATCGCGCATGTAGCGGCGCCATTCACAGCGGTCGGGATTCGGCAGTGGCTCCGTAAGAAAGGTCGCGCCTTTGTTGCTCCACTGTTTGTAGCAGGCCCAGATGTCGGCTGCGCGCAAATTGAGGAAACCATTCACTCGATTGAGATCCGTCGGTGTTTCGAGAACGACCTCGGGCTTATCGGGAGTAGGGCCGCCTCCGCAGTTGAGAATGATCCAACTATTAGCCAGCTTGATGTAGCAGCTTTGATCACTTTCCCGCCCAGAATGCAGACATAGAAGTCCCTCGGTTTTTCCTGATCCTTCACAGTGAAGAAGTGCGTGGCGAAAAAGCCTTCTTGTGCAATTGGCGGGTCGGGTAGATTCATACGGATCTTACGCGTATATCTTTTCTGCCACGTGCTTCGGGTCACTCGCGGATGGGTCAATCAAACCCGACGCCGCTAACGCTGAATGCACCGCTCGCTCGGCCGCGAACCAATCGACTTCGGGCGAACCGAGCGGGCGACCCCTCTCTTCCCAGAGCTTGTAAGCCAGTTTTGCCACGAACTCGTGGCGATCCTCGCCCAGAAAATCGGTGGCGAGAGCGATCTGTTGTTGCTTTGGTCTAACTTTCTTGGGCATTAGATTGGTTCCTCCATTGCAGATACTTGAACTCGGTCCCCATTCATCGCCACGAGGGTGCGTCGTGCCACAGAATAAAAGGCGCTTCCAGGGGCACCAACGCCCCTAGGTGCTGGGGAACGAGGCGCGGGGTATAGTCCGCGGCCGGGCGATTGGTCGGGATAATGGCAGTGAATGTGAACCCGCTTGCTGCACCCACCAGCGGTTCGCCACGATTCATCGTCTGCGTGATTGGGCCAGCATCTTTCCCGCCATCCGCGTAGAGCTCGACCCTTACGGCTTCGGAGTTCATGTCATCCAGGTAGACCTGAACCTGAAAGAAATATTGCTCACCCTGCTGTTGGACAGTCGCGGCACCGAATCGCAGCGAGGACCAATGCTTCGCCAAATCGGCCCGCCAAGCCATCAAATCGGCTCCCAATGAGCCTCGATTATCGTGACGCTGGCGAAACGCCGCTGCCGCCGAGAGGTAGCGTTCATCGGTGTATTGCCGCACTACACGGTTCGCCGAAAAGGTCGGAGTCAAGCAAGCCATGCTTTCGCGCATGCGAGCAACCCAGCGGCGGGGAATTCCACGCTCATCCCGCGAATAAAAATCTGGAACAACCTCTCTCTCGAGTAGCGCATAAAGAGCTTCGGCTTCGCTAGCATCCCAGGAAGGGTCATCCCCGTGTTCGCGACCATCCCCGATAGCCCAGCCCACTTCTGGCGAATAAGCCTCCGCCCACCAGCCATCGAGTTCCGAGAGATTTAGGCCGCCGTTCACGAGCACCTTCATGCCGCTGGTGCCGCTGGCTTCCCAGGGGCGTCGGGGAGTGTTTACCCAAACGTCCACGCCCTGAACCAGGTGTTCCGCCATTAGAACGTCATAGTCGGAAAGGAAAACCACACGGGATCGAACTTCAGGGCGGCGAGAAAACTCAACCCACTGGCGGATCATGTCTTGTCCCTGGGCGTCTTGGGGATGTGCCTTACCCGCCAGAACAAGTTGCACAGGGCGCTCTGGATTCATCAGGATCTTTAGAAGCCGTGCCGGATCATGCAGGAGCAGGTTCGGTCGCTTGTACGTCGCAAAGCGGCGGGCAAATCCCAGAGTCAGGATATCGTCGTCGAGCACGAGTGCGGCCTGCGCCAGATCCTCCGGCGATGCTCCCCGAGTTGCCAATTGACGCGCATAAAGTCTGCGGACGTAGTCAACCACAACTTTGCGGTTATCGGCACGAAGTTGCCAAAGATCAGAGTCGCTTACAGCCGCAACATTCTTCCCCATGTCTGCCAACTCTTCGCGCCAACGGTTTTTGCCACATGCGAGTTCCCACACACGATCTGCTTCGGCGGAGTCCCACGTCGGCGTGTGCACTCCATTCGTCACATGCGTAACGGGTACTTCTGTTTCCGGCCACCTTGGAAACAGGACCTGGAAAATTCTTCGGCTGACTTGACCATGCAATTTACTGACGCCATTGACGGCGCCGCTGCCGCGAAACGCCAAGTAAGCCATATTCAACGGTTCGGACGAGTCTTGGCGATTCCGCCGACCAAGCGCCAGAAGGTCCTCGAACGAAATTGACAGGCGCTCCTCGGCATACTTCTTGAGATAGCGTTCGAGCAGGCTGGGAGCGAAACGGTCAAACCCCGCTTCCACGGGAGTATGCGTCGTGAAAAGATTGCCCGCACGAGTGATGGTGAGCGCCAGATCAAATGGTTGACCGTTGTCTTCCATATAGGAACGCGCCCGTTCCAGCACGGCGAACGCGGCGTGACCCTCATTCAAATGGCAAACTTCGGGGTGCAATCCGAGGGCCCGCAGGAGACGCCAGCCTCCAATTCCAAGGACCAACTCCTGTTTCAAACGCAACTCCGGCCCACCGCCGTAAAGTTCAGTCGTAATGCCGCGATAGGTCGGAGGGTTCGCAGGGTCGTTAGTATCAAGCAAATACAATTTCGCCCGGCCGACTTGCACCTGCCAAGCTCGAATCCACAACATAAAACCGGGTAAAGGGAGGACCAGGCGCAGCCATTCACCATTTGATTCCCGCACTGGTCTGATCGGCAGCTGGCCGGGATCGTTGAAGGGATACAAAGCCTGCTGGTGGCCCTGCGCATCGATTTCTTGTCGAAAATAACCTTGTTGGTAAAGCAAACCGATTCCGGTCACAGGGACACCCAAGTTACTTGCCGCTTTGAGTTGATCGCCAGCAACGTTACCGAGTCCTCCCGAATAAATCGGAAGCGCTTCGCTGAGCATGAATTCCATCGAGAAATACGCAATCGTCGACACACCCGAACGCGGATGCGTCTTCTGAAACCACGCTTGCGACTCCTCGGCTAGCGTTCTCTCTTCGTGGAGATCAGCCAGGAGTTTTTGAAAGCCCGGGTCGGCGGTAATGCTGTGCAGTTTTTCCCGAGATACGGTTTGCAGCAGAACCCACGGATTATGCGTCAGATCCCAGAGTTCGGGGTCGAGTTGCTCCCAAAGCCGATCCGCCGAGTGATTGAACGACCACCTCAGGTCCAAAGCCAAGTCGGTCAGCGCATCCGAAATGGTCGTATCGAGGGGATGATCGAATGTCGCGCTACTCATAAACAACTCCTTCTCATGGCTTGTCGCTTAGGCGGCCTGGACGCTGCGTGCAAGCGCCTCCGCTACAATCGTCTGCGCCTCCTGTTCGGTCTGTCGCAGGTGGTCCTGGCCCAGAAAACTTTCAGCGTAGATTTTGTAGATTTCTTCCGTGCCCGACGGACGTGCTGCAAACCATCCATCCTTGGCAATTACTTTGATTCCGCCGATTGGCTTGCCGTCTCCGGGAGCAGTGGTAAGAATTTGCTGGATCGGCTGACCGGCGACGTTTGTCGCATGAATGTCGGCGGGGGACAATCTCTCGAGAGCGACTTTCTGTTCGGGAGTGGCGGGAGCGTCGATGCGTTCGTAGACTGGATCCCCGAGTTCGCGAGTGAGTTCACGATAAATCTCGCCCGGATCTCTTCCCAGGCGCGCGGTAATTTCCGCCGAGAGCAGACAAGGAATAATTCCGTCCTTGTCCGTGGTCCAGACGCTCCCGTCGCGCCTGAGAAAAGAAGACCCAGCGCTTTCTTCACCACCGAAACCTAATCGGCCAGCGAGCAAGCCTTCAACAAACCATTTGAAGCCCACCGGAACTTCATAGAGTGATCGATGCAGGCGCGAGCTGACCCGATCGATCATGCTGCTGCTGACTACAGTCTTCCCGACGGCGACATTCTCGCGCCAGCTCTTTCGATTTGAAAACAAGTAATGCACGCAGACCGAGAGGTAATGGTTTGGCGGCAGCAAACCGCTTCCCTTGGTGACGATGCCGTGCCGGTCATGGTCCGTGTCGCTAGCAAATGCAATGTCAAACTGATCTTTCAGACCGATCAACCTCTGCATGGCATAAGGCGAGGAAGGATCCATGCGAATCTTTCCGTCCCAATCCACGGTCATGAAGCGAAACGTCGGATCAACGGATTTGTTTACGATCGTGAGGTCGAGACCATACTGCTCGGCAATCCGGGGCCAATAATCGATGCCCGCTCCTCCGAGAGGGTCTACTCCAAGCCTGATCTTGGCGCCGCGGATCGCCGTCATATCGACAACACTGTCGAGATCTTCTACATAGGAGCTCAAGAAGTCGTACTTCAGGGTTGTGGAGGCGTGCAGCGCTTTCTCGAACAGAATTCTCTTAACGCCGTCCAGCTCCGATCGCAAGAATCCATTGGCTTTCGTTTCGATCCACGAAGTTACGCTCAAATCGGCTGGTCCGCCGTGCGGAGGATCGTATTTAAATCCACCATCGCTGGGGGGATTGTGAGACGGCGTGATAACTATCCCGTCGGCGAACCCTGATTCTCTCCGTTGGTTGTAACGTAGGATCGAATGCGAGACGGCCGGAGTTGGCGTGTACGCGGTGCCTTCGGAGAGCATTACTTCCACGTTATTTGCGGCAAGAACTTCCAATGCACTTGCGAATGCGGGCTCGGATAGAGCGTGGGTATCCATCCCAAGGAACAGCGGTCCATCGATGTTCTGGAGTTTGCGGTAGTCACAAATCGCTTGCGTGATTGCCAGGATGTGCCACTCGTTGAACGCCACGTCTGTGGCAGATCCGCGATGGCCGGACGTGCCAAACACGACCCGCTGTCTCGGATCAGTGGGATCCGGACGGAGTTCGTAGTAGTCCGTAATGAGCTTTGGAACATTCACCAAGATTGAGGGATCCGCCGGTTTGCCTGCCGCGGAGCTAATTTTCATTGGGCACCTCGCCGTCATCGGTCAGAAGAATTGCGCTCGACCGAGGTTCAACCCGAAAGCTGATTTGACCCTCCAGGGAGGGCTCTTTGCCAGGCTCGAAGAGATCGTCGGGAGCGGATCGGGAAGTATCCACCGCCAAACGCCAGATTTTTCTCCCTGACAGGTCAGGAATCGAAAAATCAATTGGCCTGGTATCAGCGTTAAACATCAGGAACAAGTCGGGTTCTCTTTGGCCCAAAATCAGACAGGCAAAAGATTTCTCCCGCTCGTCCGTCCACTTGGGAATGCCGCCGTTTGGTGCGAACCATCTTATGTCTGCGTCCGTGTAAAAAACTTCTCTCCGCAAAACAGGATGGGCTCGGCGGAACGCAATCATTCCCCGAGTGAAGCGTTGAATCTCTTTGTGCCTGTCCGCCGTGTTCCAATCAAACCAGCTCACTTCGTTATCCTGGCAGTAGGCGTTATTGTTTCCACGCTGAGTTCGGCGAAACTCGTCTCCGCCGAGCAGCATGGGAACCCCTCGAGAGATAAACAGGGTCAAAAGGAACGACTTGACGAGGCGGCTTCGGTTCTCCTCGACGGCGGGATCGTCGCTTGGTCCTTCCACTCCGCAATTGTCACTGTAATTTGCATCGCTTCCATCTCGGCTGTTCTCGCCGTTCTCATGATTGTGTTTTTCCTTGTAGCTGACCAAGTCATTGAGTGTGAACCCGTCATGGGAAGCTACGAAGTTCAAGCTGCTCCCAGGTCCCTTGCCAGATCTTTGGTACAAATCCGAGCTTCCACAGATGCGACTTGCAAACGCTCCCATCATCCCCGCGCCGCCGATCCAGAATCTACGCACGTCGTCCCGAAAACGGCCGTTCCATTCCATCCAACGGTGCGTCGAAAAGTTTCCCACTTGATAGGCGCCACCTGCGTCCCAGGCTTCCGCGATCAGTTTTACGTCACGAAGGAGGGGATCCTCGGCAATACTTTCGAGAAGGGGAGCGTTTTGCTGGATGTTCCCATGCTCATCTCGGCCCAGAACGGACGCGAGGTCGAAACGAAAACCATCGACGTGCATGTGCATGACCCAGTAACGGAGCACAAGCCGTACGAACTCTCGTACGATTGGATGGTTTGCGTTGAGCGTATTCCCCGTACCGGTAAAGTCCTTGTAATAGCGGGGGCCGTTTTCTTGCAACATATAGAAGATCGAGTTTTCTATGCCACGCAGAGAGAGCGTGGGGCCCGTTTCATTTCCCTCGGCCGTGTGGTTCAACACAATATCGAGGATGACTTCGATCCCGGCGCGGTGAAAGGCTTTGACCATCTCTCGAAATTCCAAGCTCTGCCGCCGGTTCGGTCCTACAACGCTATAGGATTGCTTCGGAGCAAAGAACGCGACCGGATTGTATCCCCAGTAGTTCCTGAGCTTCTCTCTGGTTATCGGATTGAGCCGGTTCAATTCATTTTCGTTAAATTCGATGACAGGCATTAATTCAATCGCGGTCACTCCCAGGTCCTGGAGGTAAGGGATCTTTTCGATCAAGCCAACGAAGGTTCCTGGATGCGCCACGCCCGAGCTGGGATGAATGGTGAATCCGCGTACATGCGTCTCGTAGATCACGGTGTCGGAGGCGGAATGCTTTGGAGCCGCATCCATCTCCCAGTCAAAATGGTCGTTGGTAAAAATGCATTTCGGCGTGGTGCCTGCATCGTCGACGGTTGAAATGCTCAAGTCACACAGGCTGCTAGACGAGTCGTAACCACGAGCAGCTGAAAAATCCCAATCTTCGACGCAGGCAATTGCTCGGGCAAACGGATCCAGAAGCAACTTATGTGGGTTGAAGCGATGACCTTGCTCCGGTCGATACGGCCCTTTGATGCGATAGCCATAAAGCTGACCCGCGGGAACGCCGCGCAGCCACACATGCCAGACATCACCAGTGCGATGCCGCGCCGGATCTAAATCAATGATCTTGCTGGGAGACGAATCATCGGCATTTTGATAGAGCTCCAGTCGAACACGGGTCGCGTTACGGCTGAACAAGACGAAATTAACTCCGTCTCCGTATTGGTGTGCACCGCCGATGGGCAGGGGATTTCCCGCCTGAATCTCGCCGTTCTCAAAGGGTTCCTGGAGTACTTCGGATTCGTTCTGTTTGACAGCCAGTTCACTCATCGAACTCTCGTGCGCGGTTTGAAAATCCTGCTTCCTCTTCGTCCACCCTGCCCACAGAAGCATGTAACAAATCAGCCACGAGCGCCATTGGACTTTGGTATCACCGATACCTTCGTCCAATGGACTCGGTTCGCTAGCTTCTGGCTTAATCGTTCAGCGGGCAATTCGTACAAGACCCATTCCCAAGAAAAAACGAAAGCAACATGCATTGATGGCAAGGATAGAAGTGACGAGGCAGTTTCCACAATCGGTAGCGCCCGATCTTCGACGGTGGTTGTGGTAGGTCGTCGCCACCAATTTTCTCATGCCGTCGGGGTTTTATTTATTGCGCGGGAGCCAAACCTTGACGAATGCGAATCGGATCGCGATGCAGAGACAAATTCTGAACAAGAAGAGGAGCAGAAGAACCATGAGTACCACGCCAAAGCAGGATCAAAATTCGGTCGTTGCAGTTTTCAGCCAACACTCCGCAGCGGAAAACGCCATCAAGGAATTGAAGGGTGGTGGATTTGACATCAAGAAGCTGGCCGTGGTCGGCCGCGACTATCAAACGGAATCGGATGTCGTCGGTTTCTACAACACGGGCGACAGGATGAAATACTGGGGTAAATGGGGTGCATTTTGGGGCGGGCTCTGGGGTCTGCTCATCGGTGCGGCGTTCTTGATTGTCCCGGGCGTCGGCCCTGTTGTCGCAGCCGGCTCCATCGTCACTTGGATCGTGGCGGCTCTGGAGGGATCTATCGTCGTCGGAGGGCTCAGTGCGCTCGGTGCAGGACTCTACAGTATCGGCATACCCAAGAATAGCGTCGTGAAATACGAGACGTCGATCAAGGCCGGCAAGTTTGTTCTGGTCGCACATGGAACCGCCGAAGAAGTAGCGAAAGCCCGCGACATGTTGAAGACTTCAGGCGCGGAGCAAGTCGACAGCTACGAGCCCTCGACCGAAGCGGCGCTCGTGGCGTAAGGCGTTAGGCCCATTCGGGAGGTGTGACTCGCTTCCCAACATCTACAACAGTGGCCTCATTGCAGAGGCCACTGTGATTCAATGCGCAGACTAGACTAGACCAATTCCGTTTATCCTTGCTTCATTTTTCGAAGACGGCGACCCACCGCATATGAAACCGGTTGGCTATTCAATTTGGCCTTCTATTCCAAGGAGAGATCAAATGCCTGAATTGAAATTCGCAACAGTGGACAACGAAATTTCGCGCGATCGTCTCGCTGAGTTATTGAATGAAGACCTTGCTCGCGAGTATCAAGCGATTATCGGTTACGTAGTTTATTCGCAAGTGCTCAAAGGTGCCCAATACATGGACATCGCTGCCCAGCTTGAGATGCACGCTAAGCAGGAACTTGATCACGCCCTCATGATCTCGCGGCAGATCGATTATCTGGGAAAAATGCCAGCAGTGACCCCGAAGCCAGTACGCACCTCGAAGGACTCGAAGGAAATGCTCCGTTTCGATCTGGAGAATGAGAACGAAACCATTCGCAATTATCGCGACCGCATCCGGCAATGCGAAGCTCTTGGAGAATTCGCGATGGCAGAGCAGATTCGCCAGATCCTGGTGCAGGAGCAAGACCATCAAATCGACCTAGCGACTGCGCTCGGAGAAGAAGTTCCAGATGTAAGCGGTGGTCCCCAAGGACGTGCCTTAAGCAGGCGCCACTAGCGGTGCTGCAGGGCGCGTTTAGCTTGCAGCACCACGACCGGATATGGGGCGATCATCGAACCGGCCGAAAAGTTCTTTTATTTCGGAAAGCTTTTTCGGCTCATCATAGGGCTGGCGCACGGGTTTTTCAGGGCACCTTAAGGGGAGGAGATGGCGCTCGTACGCACGCTCATTGACTGCGATCAGGATCCCTCAGAACCGGCACTCCTGCCGGCTTTGAGAGAGCTCTATGACGGAAATCTCCACTGGGGTAAATCACCGGCTGAGCGGCCGTTTGTCTTTGCGAATTTCGTTTCCACTCTCGACGGTGTCGTCAGCTACGCGATTAAGGGTCAGGCGGGCGGCTCGACGATCAGTGGTGGTGACACGGCCGATCGCTTCATCATGGGGCTGTTGCGCGCTTCCGCGGATGCAATTATCGTCGGCGCTCGCACTGTCGAGGCTGTCAGCCCCGAAAATCTCTGGATTCCTGAAGACACTTACCCCGACGCGAAGGGCTTGTACGCGGAATACCGGCTCAACGTCCTGCACAAACCCGAATACCCACTCCTCGTCATAGTTACCGCTAGCGGCAAACTGGAGTTGCAGAGAGCAATTTTCCGAACACCAGGAGTGTGTACGGTAGTGATCACGACGTCCGCCGGGATGGGTGCGCTAGCAAAAGCAGGCGCAACAGCATTGCCCTTCGTTCAGATTCATATTCTGGATGCGAAATCTGCGATTATTTCGCCGAGCGCGATTCTCCGATTGCTACATGCGCAGCTTGGAGTAAGAAGGCTCCTTCACGAAGGTGGGCCTACACTCTTCGGACAATTTCTTGCGGCGGAAACTGTAGACGAACTGTTTTTGACACTGTCGCCGAAAATCTCTGGTCGCAGCATCGGAGCAATTCGACCCGGTCTTGTACAGGGAATGGAGTTTATGCCGGACCGTACTCCTCAGTTTCAACTCCTCAGCGTCAAGCAGAGGGCTGAGTATCTGTACCTGCGTTACCGGCGCACCCCGGTCGACCGCTGAGCGTAGACCCTCTCGCTTGGTAAGGAGCACGCCAGTGGCGAACTACAGCCGAGGCAAGGAAAATTCCCTAGGCGGCTCGTTCATTGTGGTTGCAACGCGAACGCGATAGCGAGCTGAAGGAGAGCGTTCCAACATCTGACGCGCACGCGAAAGAACATTCCCTATGAATGTGGAAGTGAACCGCGATGTTTCGTCTCACGGTCTGACGCACCAGGAGGCCGAGACTCTCTTACACCAGTATGGGCCCAATGCTGTGCGAGAAGCGAAACCTCATCTCTTTCTCGCAATCGCCAAAAAGTTTTGGGCACCCGTGCCCTGGATGCTTGAGGCCACAGTCATATTAGAACTGATCCTGGGCAAGCGGCCTGAAGCTATCATCATCGGCTTTCTGCTCGTTTTCAATGCCGCTCTTGGTTTTGTACAGGAGAACAAGGCTCAGAATGCACTTGCCCTGCTGCGCAAGCGACTGCCGGTAACGGCTAGGGCGCTGCGCGACGCCCAATGGCAGTCGCTACCGGCCGAAGACTTGGTCCCCGGCGATTTCATCCATGTCCGTATGGGAGACGTTATGCCAGCCGATCTGCGGCTCGCCGACGGACATATCCGAGTCGATCAATCCACACTCACGGGTGAGTCGCTGCCTCGCGACGCAGGACTCGGTCAAACTGCATTTGCCGGATCGGTCGTGATCCGCGGGGAAGCAAGCGGGGAAGTCATCGCCACCGGCGCCCGCACCTACTTTGGCAAAACGGCCGAACTAGTACGCACCGCTACAACTGTGAGTCATCTCCAGGCGATCATTTTCACTATCGTCAAATATCTGGTCATGCTGGATGGTGCTCTCGTGATCGTCCTTCTTCTCTATTCTCGGCTCGTGCACTTGCCAATGATGGAAATGCTGCCCTTCGCCCTCATGTTGCTGGTGGCCTCAGTTCCTGCAGCTCTGCCGGCAACTTTCACTTTGGCGACGGCGCTTGGATCGATGGAACTCGCTGGCCACGGAGTACTCGTGACCAGGCTGTCAGCGATTGAGGAAGCCGCTGCCATGGAAGTGCTGTGCAGCGATAAAACCGGCACCATCACACAAAACCGTCTCGCAGTTACAGGTCTCCAGTCCTACGCACCTTATGGAGAAAATGATCTTCTGCGCTTTGCCATGCTGGCGAGTGACGCTGCGAGTCAGGATCCGATCGATCTAGCCATCCTGGCCGCAGGCAGCGGCCGCAATATCGACGCAGCAGGTTGGAAAAAACTCGCACTGATTCCATTTGAACCCGCAACCAAGCTTTCCGAGGCAATCATCAGCGAGAACGCCGAACGGTGGCATGCCATTAAGGGTGCGCCGGACGCCGTGGCCCGACGGCTAAAAACTGCGGTCGATTACACGGCGGATGTGGAACGCATGGCCGCGCAGGGATACCGTGTACTCGGGGTTGCCGCCGGCCCAGAGGATGATTTGCAGTTTGTCGGTTTAGTGGCGCTGCAAGATCCGCCAAGGACTGACTCGAAGGAACTCATCCAGAATCTGCGCGATCTGGGTGTACGCGTGATCATGATTACCGGCGACGCTTTGCCCACAGCTCGCGCAGTTGCCAGCCAGGTTGGAATCGGAGGCCGCGCCGTCCAACCAAAAGCCCTTGAAAAAGAAGCCGCAGCCGAGGTGCTTCAGAGCGACATTTTCGCGGGTGTATATCCAGAGGACAAGTTTCACATAGTCCAAGCTCTGCAGCGGGCTGGTATGGTCACGGGAATGACGGGAGACGGTGTGAACGACGCTCCCGCCTTGAAGCAAGCGGAAGTTGGGATTGCCGTCGCGAATGCCACAGACGTGGCGAAAGCCGCGGCCAGTCTCGTGCTCACCAATCCCGGCCTGACGGACATTCTCGCCGCGGTGAAGACGAGCCGCCGCATCTATCAGCGCATGCTCACCTACACGCTGAACAAAATCATCAAAACTGTTGAAATCGCCTTGTTGTTGAGCGTGGGTGTAATGCTTACCAGGAGCTTCGTCATTACACCGCTGCTGATAGTCCTGCTGTTGTTCACCAATGATTTTGTGACGATGTCGATTGCCACCGACACTGTGTCTTACTCACAGCAGCCCGATCGCTGGCACATCCGCTGGCTTGTTCTGGTGAGTCTGGTGCTTGGTAGTCTGATTCTGCTGTTCTCGTTCGGGACCTTTCTGGCCGCTCGCTATTGGCTGCAACTGCCCTTGCCCCAGTTGCAAACGCTGGTCTTCATCACCTTGGTTTTTACCGGGCAGGGCAATGTGTATCTGATCCGCGAGCGCCAGCATTTCTGGAAGTCGAGGCCTGGGAAGTGGCTGGTTCTCAGTTCGGCCGCCGATATCGTGGTCGTGAGCGTTCTTGCGTCGCGCGGCATCCTGATGGAGGCCATCCCTCCACAGATACTATTCGGTGTCCTGATCGCCTGCGGCTGCTATCTCGCGGCTGTCGACTTCTTGAAAACCAGTTTCCTCAGAAAGCTGCCGCAAGGACTATAGACTTTCGTGCCGCCCTGCTAAGACAGACGGATGGAGAATTTCGATCTTGGCGATGGACGTGCCCCCCACCTACTTGGTATCGTCCGATGCCGTGCCTGCTGTCTCAGACGCTGGAGGGCTGAGTCCTCGGATCGTCTGCCGGATTGACGTACTCCATGCCCAACGGCCCAATCGCCGACACTTGGGTAATGTACTCACCCGATCTCGCCCAGTGGAAATGGGATGTATTGCCCGGCAAAACGATGACGCACCGGGCGGATACGCCTCTAGCTTGTCGGCGTCGAATTCATCGCCAAGGCCGATGTAGAAGACGCCACCGATGACGGTGTAAATGCGATCCTCGGGCGCTGATCGCCGAATACAAAAGCGCAAAGTTCACTCTCGACGACGACACCGCGATTCATCCGGAGGGAAATTCAGCGTGGGTTACGGCAACCGTTGCCTTCGAAATGACTCATGAATCGGGAAAAGTCGAGATGGGGAATATGCGCTGGACCGCGATTTTGGAGAATCAGGCTGGCAAATGGATTATTGTCCACGAGCACGTGTCGGTGCCGATGCAGTGAAGCTGGTCTCAGCGAGAAGATTGGGCAGGAAGACTAAGTGTTGTCATCCTGAGCTGCATGGTTTGCGGCGAAGGACCTATGCACTTCTCGGCCAAATGCATAGGTCCTTCGGTCCGCAAAAAACTCGTCCCCCAGGATGACAGTTCTTGCTAGAGTTCTGAGTATCTCAACCGGCCTCGTCAGTACGACTTCCAGAAAAAGTAGATGGTCATGCCCGTTCCCACGAGAACGACAAACCAGCGAACCCACGTTGGCGGAAGTTTCTGGGCATAGTGCGCGCCCAGATATCCGCCGAGGATGCCGCCGGCAATCATGATGATGCCGTGTTTCCAGTACACCGCCTTCTCTACGACAAAAACGACGACGGCCACTCCATTGATCACGAATCCCATAACGCTTTTCAGCGCATTCATAGAATGAATGTCGGTCATGCCGAGGGTGGCCAACATGGCGAGCATGACAATGCCCATCCCACCGCCGAAGTAACCGCCATAGACGGCAACGCCGAACTGAAACAGTGCTGCGGCCGCGAGTGCGCCACTTTTCGCTTCGTGCTCCACGACGGATTTCCTTCCGGCCGCGACTCTGCGTGCAAAGGCGAATAGCAGAGTTGCGCCCAATATCAGCCAGGGAATTACGCGCATGAAAGTTTGCGCCGGAGTTTTGAGCAACAAGATGGCGCCGGCCACTCCGCCAATCAGGCTGGCGCTCAGCAGCGGAGTCATTACGCGCCCTGCGATATCGAGCCGCTTGCGATAGGCACCGCCGCTCGCGGCCGCAGCGGTCCACAAGGCGATCGTGTTGGTCGCATTCGCCGGGATCGGAGGCACTCCTGTAAAGAGCAGGGCTGGAAAGGCAATGAAGCTGCCGCCGCCTGCGACGGAATTCAGGGCCCCGCCCACAGCGCCCGCAAAAAACAGAAAAATGACCGTTCCCGGAGTCAAGCAGCTAGGTGTACCAGAAACGACGGTTTTCTCAAAACCTGTCCGGCAGCTGACACGAAGTTATAGGAATGGCTGCTTTGGTTTAATCATGCTCGGAGTGTCGGCGGGCGGACCGCGCGAACCCCGGTCTCCAAAGCGCCCGATTTTGGCGTGATCAGGTGGGAAATGTGACGCGTTGGTTGCGCCAACACAATCGCACGGTGGTTCGCTTCCTCATTAAATTGCACTACGACTGCCCATTAACTTCCGTCTTGAATGTCGAAGTTTTCGTGGTTGCGAGGAACGAGACTAATTGCTCTTCGCTGAAGTATGTTTCAGTACGAGGACGACGATGCGCCCATCGGAGTGAAACTCGCCTCCGGTCGCGGTTTTCGCTGTGGTGATCGGGCTCGGCGGGGTGACGTGATCTCTCTCGATGACCAGGCCTGTTCCGGAAAGCGTGCCGTTGACATACTCGCGTTCCCCATCTATGGCTGGATCAATTTTGTGAGTGACGCCATTGTTGCGCTGATCGCGTTCGAAGCCGATGTCGTGAGTGGCAGCTATGCACCATAGCGGACGTCCCTCTATTTTGTACGGGGATTTCCAGACACGCAGGTGATTTCGCGACATGACGACGCGGACCGCTTCCGCATGCGCGAATCCATAATCCTGGGGCCGGCCGAAGAGAAATAAGGTACTCATCGGCATGGTCAGATAATCTTTTTTCTCAAGCGAGCCCACAAACGCATTCAAGGCTGATTCGCGGGCGGTCTTATCGACCTGCACCCATCCGGCCGTTGTGAACGCCTGCACCACCTGATCCTGAGTTCCCACAATCAGAAGATTCACCATGTCGCCTGGATTGCCCGCCGGATCGGATACCCGACGCGGGATCTTGTTGAGTAACTCGGGGGTGATTCCAGAAATCGGAGCGTCAGCCAGACCGCCGGCAACACCGCTTGCCGCGATGCCTTCGTTTAGGATTTCGATTTTTACGCTGAAACTCCCCGTCGCCGTTGACGCCTCCTTCTGGCTCTGGTTGAGGCCTAGAAATAAACGCCCGGCCACCGGCGCGTCATATTCTTTGCTTGCGCCCACGAGGAACGCCTGCGAATACGATTCGGAACCGATGCGGCCGATCAGCGCTCCGTGACCGGCGCTGCCGACCGCATATTGATGAATGAGGTCCGCGAAGCCCCGCGGAAGCCCGTCGGGGCCGAATGTTCCGGCAGTATGCGTGCGCCCTTCCAATGACTGATCGGCTGGATAGGTAATCTGTCCCGTGGCCGTGAAGCGCAGTTTTGCGCCGCCGCGGACATCAAGGTTTGTGTCCACCCACTGCTTGCTGGCTGGCACTTCGATGTTGAAGGATCTGATCGCGGTCGCGGTTGCGCCTGGGGTTTGACCGGCGGCGTTTATTTCAAAGGTGCAGATAACACTGGTCAGTGCAAAAACTAGGACAGGAGCAATCGTTCTCAACCGCATACTGAGTCTCTACAACAGCCGCCAAAACAGGGTCGCTATAGAAGTTCTCAAAATTATAAATCGGGGGTTCGCTCGCATGAAGCGGAAAGGATGCTCGATCAAACAAGAGTCTTGATTCGCCCGGCCGTAACTTTCCGTACCTTCTCGCAGACGACATCGACCCGAGCCTCTGACAGTTCGGGATAGATCGGTAAGGCCACAACTTCGTTCGCCGCGGCTTCTGACTCGGGAAACGAGCCCTTGCCATACCCAAGGTCCGCATATGCGGGTTGAAGATGGGCAGGGATGGCGTAGTGAACCGCGGTCTGAATCCCGTCGGCCTGCAGAGCGGAGCGGAATGAATCGCGGTCGGAAGTTCGCAACGAATAAACGTGATAGACGTGGCGCGCCCAAGGCATTTCGCGGGGCAAGGTCATTCCTGAGTCCGCGAGCTGCTGGTTGTACTTCGCTGCGATCGCACGTCGTGCTTCAGTCCATCGCTCCAAATGGCGCAATTTCACGCGCAAAATCGCGCCCTGCAAACCCTCCATTCGATAATTGAATCCGCGTATCACGTGATGGTACTTGCTGTCCTGTCCCCAGTCGCGCAGCATACGGATTTTTCTCGCGTAATCCGGGTTGTTCGTCGTGACTGCGCCGCCCTCGCCGTAGGCGCCCAGATTTTTCGTGGGATAGAAACTGAAACATCCCAGATCGCCGAGTGTCCCGGCCGAGCGGCCGCTATATTTCGCACCGTGCGCTTGCGCGGCATCCTCGATGACGCTGAGGCCATGCCTCCGCGCAATCTCGAGAACTGGATCCATATCGGCGGTCTGGCCGTACAAGTGCACGGGCATGATTGCTTTGGTCCGGGGAGTAATCGCGGCCTCGATTGCGGCCGGATTGATGTTGAAACATTGCGGATCGATGTCGACCAGAACCGGCCGCGCGCCGGTATAGAAAATGGCGGCGACGCTGGCAACAAACGTGAATGGAACAGTGATGACTTCGTCGCCCGGTCCGATGCCAGCCGCCAGTAGGGCCAGATGCAGGGCGCTCGTGCCAGAATTCACCGCGACGCATTCGGCTGCACCGCAGTACTGGGCGAATTCCCGCTCAAAGCCCGCCACTTCTTCGCCCAAGACGAATCGAGAACTCTCCAGCACTTTGGAGACGGCTGCGTCGATCTCGGACTTGATGCTGCGGTACTGCGCTTTCAAGTCGAGATAAGGAACTGTAACTGTGAGATCAGTCATTGAATTTTTCTGGCCACTTGGCAAGTGAATACTTCAAATCGGATTATAGCTGTGCTGCTCGTTGAGCCTGCTTTAGTAGAATTCTTCCTGCGACGGAAATCCATCTTTCATGTGCGGAATTTTCGGAATCATTGCGCGCGACGGACGAATCCCGGGCGGTATTCTCGAGCGTGGAACCCAATCGCTAGCGCACCGCGGCCCTGACGATTCTGGGACCGTCCTGCTGCGCGACGGCCCGACGGAAATTGGACTGGGCAATCGGCGGCTTGCCATTCTCGATCTCTCCCCGCTTGCCCACCAGCCCATGCACGATCCGAAGACCGGCAACTGGATCGTCTACAACGGCGAGATTTACAACTTTCGCGACGTTCGCTGCGAACTGGAGCGGGCGGGCCACAGATTTATTAGCCATTCTGATACGGAAGTGTTGTTGTACGCGTATGCACAATGGGGCGAGGCCTGCCTGCAAAAATTTCGTGGCATGTTTGCCTTTGCGATCTGGGATGCGTGCCGGCATTCTCTTTTCCTGGCTCGCGATCAGATGGGAATCAAGCCGCTCTACGTCGCACAGACGGATCGGTATTTCTTGTTTGCATCCGAAGTTCGCACTCTGCTTGGTACCGGACTGATTCCCCGCAAAGTGGACCACGCCGGCCTTGTGAACTATCTGACCTTTGGTTCGGCCTACGAGCCGCTGACGCTAATTGAAGGCGTGCATGCGTTGCCCGCCGGACACCAGGTCTTATGGCACGATCACGCGGTTACACAGTCACGCTACTGGGACCTGATTGAAGCTGGAAACGCAGAATCAGCACTGCCAAACGGCCGTCCTCCTGTGACGGAAAAGCTCCAGCGACTCATCGAGGAATCGGTGCGATTGCAGTTGGTCAGCGACGTGCCAGTGGGCGTGTTTCTGTCGGGCGGCATCGACTCGAGCGCGCTGGTGAGCATACTTTGCCGCGGTGGCATAACTCCGAGCACGTTTTCGATCGTCTTTCGAGAAGCTGAATTTTCTGAAGCCGAATACTCGCGTTTGGTCGCTTCGAAGTTTCGGACCGATCATCATGAAATCAGCGTCTCGCAGCAAGACGTCCTGTCGTCAGTTCCGGACGCGCTCGGTGCGATGGATTTGCCGACGATGGATGGCGTGAATACGTTTTTCGTCTCGCGCGAGGCGCGACGGGCGGGCGTAAAGGTTGCACTCTCCGGTCTCGGCGGCGATGAAGTGTTTGCCGGCTATTCGACCTTTCGTACCGTCCCGCGCATGGAGCGCTTTGCGGATTTCTGGAAGCTGTTTCCTTCCTTTGTTCGCGCTCCGCTGGCATCGGTATTTTCCAAATTTACACCTACGAACGATCAGAACCGCAAATTGCAATCGCTGGCGCGGGACAATGGGCAGATCGTTCATCCTTACTTTCTTAATCGAATGCTGTTTATGCCACCACAATGTGATCGCCTCTTTCATCACGACGCGCGGGTAGAGCAACTGGCGTCCGCGTCTCAGCGGTCTGCGGTGCATATTGCGTGTGGCCTTGATCCTGTGAATCGCGTTTCTTATCTGGAATCCCGTTGCTACATGTTGAACACGCTACTGCGCGATGCCGATTTCATGAGCATGTCGCAGGGACTCGAAGTGCGGGTTCCTCTCATCGATCATCGGTTGGCGAAAACGGTGCTTGGGATCCCGGGCACGTCGAAGCTCAACCATACGCCCAAAAAACTTTTAGTTGAGGCTCTAGCGCGATCTCTTCCCGATGAGATCGTTTACCGGCGCAAGCGCGGATTCACGCTGCCCTTCGATCACTGGCTACGCGAAGAACTCCGGCCAGAGATGGCAGCTGTTTTAAATGCGAAGAGAATCGGGGATGGGCCGTTGGCGGGCTTGCTGGACGGCGATGAAACCGCTCGCGTATGGAACGATTTTCTGCTTCGAAAAATGTCGTGGACGCGACCCTGGGCGCTTTACGTCTTGCAGCGCTGGTGCGAAATCAATTCAGTTTCCGCGTGAGGCGGGCGGTAAAGCGAAGGCGACAGCTTCCGCCGCCGCCCTCGTCTAATTACAACCTGCCTTCACAATCTCGCGCACACAGCTTTTGTTTGTGTGTAGAGGTTCAGCACGTCATGACCCATCTCGCGGCCCCATCCGGATTGCTTGTATCCGCCGAAAGGCAGCGCGGCGTCGAAGATGTTGTAGCAGTTGATCCAGACCGTCCCGGCGCGCAGCTGCTCGGCTAGGAGATGCGCCTTGCTGATATCGCGCGTCCACACCGCGGCCGCGAGGCCGTACGTACTGTCATTGGCGCGCGGCAGGATCTCTTCGGGATCGCTAAATGGCATCGCCGTGACGACCGGTCCGAAAATCTCTTCCTTCACGACCTTCATGTTCTCGTTTGTATTGACCAGGACAGTCGGTTCCACGAAGTATCCGCGATCGCCTGCTTTGTGCCCGCCAGCAACAGCTTTTGCGCCCTCGGAGAGTCCCGCTTCGAGATAGCCGCACACCCGTTGCAGCTGTTCTTCCGAAACGAGCGGGCCCATCTGCGTCTCGGGTTCGAGGCCAGAACCGACTCTGATTTTCTTTGCCTGTTCGGCGACGCCCTCGACAACTTTGTCGAAGACGGATTTCTCGACATACAGCCGTGATCCCGCGCAGCAGCACTGTCCATGATTGAAGAAGATGGCGCTGGCTGAGCCGGGAATCGCGGCATCGAGATCAGCATCTTTGAATACGACGTTCGGTGACTTTCCGCCCAGCTCGAGTGAAACTTTCTTTAAGTTGCCCGTCGCCGCTTGCACAATCAGCTTGCCAACCTCTGTCGATCCCGTGAACGCGACCTTGTCCACGTCCGGATGCGCGGCCAGAGCGGCTCCCGCCGTCTCGCCGTAACCGGGAACGATGTTGATAACGCCGTCAGGGAATCCTGCTTCCATAACCAATTCGCCGAGGCGCAGCGCCGAAAGTGGAGTTTGTTCGGCAGGCTTCAACACGACCGTGCAACCGGTCGTCAACGCTGGACCAAGCTTCCAGGCGGCCATCAGCAGTGGGAAGTTCCAGGGAATGATCTGCCCGACGACTCCGACCGGCTCGCGCAACGTGTAGGCGAGGTACTGCGCCCCCGGCGTGTATGGAACGGAAAGTGGAATCGTGTTGCCTTCGATCTTGGTGGCCCAGCCGGCCATATAACGGAAAAGATCGACAGCCAATGGGACGTCTGCGGCCTTCGCAATCGCGAGCGGCTTGCCGTTATCGAGGCTCTCTAGATATCCGAACTCTTCTGTGTGTTGCTCCAGCAAATCGGCAAGCTTCCAGATTAGACGGCCGCGTTCCGAAGCTGTCATTCGCCGCCAAGGACCTTTATCGAAGGCGTCGCGAGCAGCCTTCACCGCCCTATCAATGTCTTCCCGATCCCCCTCTGCAACCTGCGCGAGAACTTCGCCGGTTGCCGGATTGTACGTACGAAATGTTTTGCCCGAGGCAGAATTCACCCATCGACCATTGATCAGCATCTTCCGGGGTTGATCGATAAATTCGGCGACTTGCGGATGGATGTGCGCAGAAACTGCAATGCCCATAGCTCCTCCTCTAGACGACGTGGTCCGGATATAAGAAATATGCCGGGAGGAAAAAACGGCCAAATCCTAGCGCGCGGCGGCCGGAAATGCAATCAGGGATTGGCCCTAACCGATAAAATCTCTCAGATCACTCACCGTATGGGACCCAGATGTTCTTGATTTGAGTCGCGTGCTCCAGCAGCCAGCGGCCTTCCCCTTGTCTTGAGTCGAACCAGTCGATGGCGCGGCCTTCGTTGGTCCAGACCTCCTTCAGGTTCCCGGTGGACATCGCCTTTGCTGACGCGACGGTCGCATCGTCCCCATAGCACCAGATCGCGTCCACGTCGTCGTGCTCGGCGAGCGGCTTCAGAAGCTGGGAGACATGGCCCGTGACGATGTTGACCGCCCCACCGGGAAGATCGCTGGTGTCAAAAAGCTGATAGAGATCGCCAGCGATGAGCGGGTACCTCTCCGATGGAACCGCGATGACCGTGTTTCCCATCGCAAGCAATGGCATGACCAGCGACAAAAAACCGAGCAGGGGAAATTCCGAGGGGCAGATCACGCCTACAGTGCCGATCGGCTCATTCATCGCAATCGCAATGTTGCGAAACGGCGGATTATGCACCGCGCCATCAAACTTG
>Ga0335073_10001520_pt1 | contig 31120 bp, 37 predicted proteins | sample Lox_Sample_22_FD_207093 | JGI IMG/M metagenome (GOLD analysis project Ga0335073, IMG submission 207093) | Soil microbial communities from Loxahatchee National Wildlife Refuge, Florida, United States - Lox_Sample_2.2 | ecosystem: Environmental > Terrestrial > Soil > Wetlands | place: USA... | reverse complement strand
CTCGGCTTTTGGCGACGGATCATTGGGAAGGGGTCCTTTCGGAGGATGGCCGCAGGAGTCCAGGACTGGAATCCTCTCGTTAAACGAATTCTTGGCCGAAACGCTGCCCATACATCCAACGCTGCGGCTTGATTTGCAAAAGCCACTCTTGCGCGGTGGGAATGCGTCCCAGGTCTTCCTTCACATGTTGTTCCCCAATGAAACGCACAGGAACTTGCTTGCCTTCGCTGTTGGTGATGGCGACGCCAAAGATGCGCTCGCACAAGAAGATTCCTTCGGCATGGTGCCGAAGAGCGCGATGGCGGAAGTCCGCGAGGAAGGCTTTGGACTCATCAAACCAGTTATGGATTACGAGATAGTCCCCGGCCTTGCCCCCGAATTTCCTGGCACTGCTTTCTGCGTGCTTCAATGGGTGGGCCATGGCTAAACCTCGTAGTTTGAGGTGGTGTAGTCTTCGAAGCGGTCGTTGCGTTCAACCGTGATCTTGCGGGCTTTCACGTTCAAAATCACGTCACCGAAGCCGCCACAATCATTTTCATAACCATAAGGAACAAGAGCCTCAAAATGTTCCTGCAAGCACGAGAAGTCGGCGTTCTGAACTTCGCTTTCTTCGTAAGCGTAGTCCTCAGTGGCGTAACATTTGACTTCTTCGTTCACGCCTTCATCGCCTGAACCGTCGAAGTGAATGGTCACAAATGTGATTCCCGCCTCCGACAAGTGGTCGCAGGCGGCAAGTATCGCTGCCTTGGCTGCGACCTGCTCGGGTGGAAGTGTCTGCTTCACCTCTGAACTTTCGTTTTCCATGGCTTCCTTTCAGCATTCGTAAATGACACCACGAACGATCCGTCCGCCTGAAGGCGGCGCGCATCTACCGCCAAAGTGCGTCATTCTGTATTAGCATCCAGTGAGTTGAGGAAATATCGACGATGCAAGTGGAGTCCACACATTTCCCCGCCACTCCCATCGCTTTAAAGATGGCGGTCGCAATCGGCATTGGAATGCTGGTTGGAATGGAACGTGAATGGTCCAACAAGGATGTTGGGGTTAGAAGCTTCGCGATCGTTGCTCTGCTCGGGATGCTCGCTTCCGTCATCAGTCAAAGTGTGGCTATTGCCTCGTTGATTGGCGTTCTGCTGTTGATTGCCTCGATGAACGCTCGGAGTATCCTGGCCGATCGGTCTCTGGAGATCACAACCTCTGCAGCCCTGATAGTGAACTTTCTGCTCGGTGTTCTCGTCGGTCTTGGTCACATCTTTACCCCTGTAGCGGGAGCAATCGTAATGACGATGCTTCTCGCTTGGAAGACTGAACTGAGCCGTTTTGCGGGTGGTCTTCAGCCGGCAGAGATCCGAAGTGCCGTATTGCTCGGCCTGATCGGGTTTGTGATTTACCCCGTACTGCCGAACCGTTATGTAGATCCCTGGCAATTATTCAACCCTAGCGACGCCTGGATTAGCGTCATCGCTATCGCTGGAATTGGGTTTGTGAACTATGTCTTCCTCAGGATCTACAGCACGCGTGGGCTCTATTTGGGTGCGCTGTTCGGAGGCCTCGTCAACAGCAGTGCGACTGTCGCCGAACTCGCTGCCCGCGCACAGGAGGCTGGCATGGTCGCTCGGACCACCACGCTATGCTTGCTGACCACGATTGCGATGTTTGCGAGAAACCTAGTTCTTGCGACTCTTTTCTCCCCACGATCGCTTATCGCCACGCTGGTACCGCTTTTGGCGATGACATTGGTCGCAGGCTTATGGATCTGGCGAGATCGGGTGATTGAGGAAAACGTCCCCGGCACCTTGACGCTCGCCTCCCCAATTTCTCTGGGAAAGGTTCTATGGTTTGGCACGCTCTTCATCGCCATACAGATCGCCGGAACTCTGCTCACCCGATTTTTTGGCAGCTATGGCATGCTGGCTACCGGGGTCTTCGGGGGCTTAGTGAGTAGCGCCAGCACCACGGCTGCCGCAGCCACCCTGGCTATGCACGGCAGAATCAGTGCTGCACTCGCCGGTAGCACCACTGTGCTTGCGTCGTTGGCCAGCGCGGCTGTGAACCTGCCGATCGTCTGGAGAGCCACTAAGAATAGAACTGTGGTCAGAAGGGTCACGATTGAGGTGTCCACCGTAATCGCGGTGGGAATTCTTGCGGTCGCTGTAGACCGAATCTTTCAACTTTCCGAGTTGCTGGTACGACGATGAAGACTCTAGACCGGATACAGGATCCTCACGAGACGCAAAAATGATTCATTGTTTCTGCGCAGAGGTTTCGAGCGCAAGGACGATCTGATGCAAGGTTTGAAGGTTGTCTACCCGGTCGATGGACTGCAAGTTCAGAGAGCGGAGTATTTGTGTCAGCGCTTCCGGCTCGACACGTTCCAGCACCGCATCCAGCCGGCGGAAACCTCGTTCTGCAGCTTGCATGTGCGCCAGCACCTTCTGCTGGATCGCCGGGTCCCGAATATCCTTGGGATTCCAAACTCTCGCTAGGGTCTTCAACAGCCCGCGATACATGCGCTTCCCCACGGATCGTTCCAGTTGTTCGATCTCGCGCACGAGGCTCGCGCTTTGGTCGTTCGCCCTGTTGCCGTCGTCGCGGCCATCGCTATCCCCGTTGTTGCCCGCGGTTGTTTGCTCGGACAGTCTTGATGCAGCATGGGCGCTGGGCCGCAGACCCTGCCTCCATCCTCCCGGAGTTGCCCAACCGTCCAGCCTCGGAACACTTTTCGGCCGCTTGCGGTCGTCCAGATCGACCCACGTCCCAGTGAAGTAATACAGATACCGCCCGAGCCCAAAACAGGAACAGGCTCTTTTGAAAGATTGCGCTTCCGCAGCCGTGGCAGCGTTATCATCGTCGGCCCACTCTTCTCCCGTGGCCGAATGCGAACCCAAGCCGAAGATGGTCAGCTCACAAGTGACCAGCACTTTCGCGACGATTTTCTGATCCTTGCTCCGCTCGAAGTTCGCGCTGGTATGAATTATGTACCTGCGCGTCCAGCCCGCCGGAGTAACCAGCGAATTGAGACGATCCGTGTAAGCTCTCTGGTCGGCATAGGGGATAATCTGGCCTCGCGGCGTTCCGCCTCTGCTGGTGTTGGTGACGCGCCATTCGATCACTGAAGGATGAAATGGTACTTCCAGACCGGCGATCAGTTCTTTGATCTTTGTTGCATTCGGAGTCAGGGCGCTGGGGATGTTTATGTCCTTAGCCGGTGGAGCAACCTGCTGTGCTGCCGTGGTGGGAATATTTGCGGAGTCATTCGCGTGTCCGTTGGCTGGGCTCATGACTGCCCTCCCTTCGCAAGGATGTGCAGGAATGTCGCTTCAGAATGGAATATCCTCGTCGACAATTTCGTTGGAGCCGGCGTGAGAAGTTTGGTCCTGATTCTCGTCGTGGGTTGGACCCTGATGGTCGCCGCCGCCGTTTCCCCGCGAGCCGAGCAGCAGCAAGTCGCGGGCGACGATTTCGGTGCGGTATTTCCTCTCCCCGCTCTGCCGATCTTCCCAGCTTGTGGTCTGGAGCTTGCCTTCGACATACACCTTGGAGCCTTTGGCGACGTACTCCCCAACGATCTCCGCCAGACGCTGCCAGGCCACGATGTTGTGCCACTCCGCCCGGTCCTGCCACTCACCGCTGCGATCTTTGAACCTTTCGTTGGTAGCGAGGCTGAAGTTGGCGACCGGGGTGCCGCTCTGCGAATACCTGACCTCAGGGTCCTTGCCAACGTTTCCAACGAGGATGACTTTGTTTACGCTCTTTGGCATTTCTCTACCTCCGATCCAAGCGCACCTGCAGGAAAACAGCAGAAATCATCGTTTTTCCGTTCAGATTGTCCCGCGAGTGGTTGTGCTGATCGGCTCATGTCGGGCCGGGATTTCGCATCTCCAGCGACTTCCAGCACCAACCACTCGCGCGGCAATCACTTGTGATTCGACAGAAGGGCCAATGTGATTTGGTTATGAAGAGATTGAGCGGGCCTAAACCGGTGTCGGGTTCTTCAAGAGGGTGCGACATCGGAGTTCCAAAACCTGCGCCAACAGATGGGCCTCATTTGCAGCATCAACCGGGTCACGGTATAGAGCCGAGCGCAGAGCTGACTTAAGCCAGAAGGAAGCCGCCGGATCCTCAAGGATCTCGGCGATTGTGGGTAGGTTGCCGTCTGTGACGTCATCGCTCATTTCAGGACTGCAGTTCCGATTCAACGGGAATATGCGCCGTGCTGCCTCCGTCCAAACTGGAAGCGATGGCCTTGGGTTGCAGCAGGTGACAATGACGGCAACCGACACAGCACACGGCTGCCGAGATCCGCGTCACTGCTTCCCGGAATTCCTCGGGCACTGGGAGCGCCTCACCGCTGCGGCTGAAAAATGCTGGGAAAACTGCACCACGAAGCGCGCCGTCTTTCCCCCAAAGTTCCATCTCTAAAGTGCCTCGCCGACCATAAAAGAGGATCGAACTCTCGAGGTACGGTCTCGGACCCTGGCCGTTTGTTTGGAGGCTATGCCGTGTGATCAGGACATCATAGGTTCGTTGGACGCGGAGCATCTCGATCCTCACTAAGGCCGGCGCAACGACAATCGCATGGACGCCGTTGACGCCTACGGTGTCTACCCGCTGAAGCCACGCCAGTGCATTTCCTTGTTCACCTGTAAAACTGGAATACGCGCCAAGGTCAGCCACGGCTCCGCCGGATTCAACACCGCGGAGAACGTATCTTTTCGCCAAGTGCTGGTGCTCAATCGAGACTGTAGGCTGGCAGTAAATGCCGGCACCGTGCAGGCGCCGCAGAATGATGGCCGGGAATCTCAGTCCTTGCCTGGCCAGCAACTCGCGGTGATCTTTGTTGCTTCGCAGGTCCTTCTGAGGATTCGTCGTCATCCCGCCCTCCTGACAGAGACTGGCCGGCCCAATGCTCCGCGAATCATCTCGCGCGTGCAGCCAGCCCAGCACTTGTACTTGCGTGGATCAGTAACCGAAATGGCCAGGTTGTCTCCGCTCCCATCTTTCCCTTGCTCCGCGCAGGACGGGCACCGGGTCCAATAGTTTCCTGAGCGCTGGCGGCTCACGCGGACGAAATCGAGAATGCGGAACTCGCGTCGATTCGGGTCGTAAGGAGGCATCTCGACTTTTGGCCTCGGACGAAACTCCTCAGGCATTTCGAGACCAGCAACGAAACGCAGCATTTCGGTTTCTGTGATCTTCTTGAGTTGTTCGAGGTAGCCCAGTTGCACTTCGATTTTGTAGTCAGCGCCGTAAAACCAGTAACGCTTGCCGGCGCCGCGGTGAACTCCGAGTGGGCCGCGTATGGCATTTCCAAATTCCGAAGGCGCCAATTCATCCTGGCGCGGAAAGACTTCAATCCCTTCCGCCAGTCTGGCACCACCCTTTACTGGCACCTTCAGTCGCCCCGCGAGATTGTAGATATAGACGCGGCAGTCCCGCGCCATCAAAGGCTTGTCGCAGAAGATCCAGAGATGACCTCCACGGCGCGATTTTTCCAGGGCTGCCTCGACCCCGTCGTTTCGTAGCTCCCATTGGAGTTTCAGCAGGTCATCAAGCGCATCGTTGTAGTCAGCATCGATGGCGACCCACTTGGAACGTTGCGTCTTTGGGTTAAGCGCGTAGATGCCGATTGTGGTCCGGCCGTTCAGGTGCTGGCGGACGGTCTCGCATGTCAGGCGGGCGTCTCGCGGGCGGTAGTAGGAGTGCTTCCCCTTGAAGTCCGGCCTCTGCGACTGCACGGTATAGGCCAAGCGGTTCACGAACAGGCGAAAGTACCGAGATGCCATTTCCGTCGTCACTTGGCCTGGTTGCATGGGTTCACCTCTCTCAGGCTTGCCCGGTCTGGCTCAGGCAATGCAAGAGCAAGGAGGGGTTTGCTGCGCGGGAAACGAGGTCGTACTCGACCACAAGTTGGTCGAAGTCCGTTACCGTCAGCGCATCGTCTGATCCGTCAAGGAAGGACACAAAATAGAAGATGTGCCGCTCGCGGTCGTACAGATAGATCGCACCGGAAGCTGGCTCATCTGGAACGCTCTGTAGAAGCAGGATGCCTCGCGGCATTTCGATCCAGCGCGAGGCCAGCGCGTCGCCGACATTGAGAAAGGCCTTCACGACGTGCTCGACACTGGCATCCTGGCGTAGGCCAATATCGGCGGTGGTAAACAGCGGTTCAAACCTGATCGCTCCTCGACTTTGCAACATGTTCGACTCCTTTCCTTCACAAGTTGGAGAACTAAGTTGAAGGACCAAGCGCGCAAATGCTCACGCGACATTTGGAGGCAACCTCGAGCTCTGGATCGCCACTTGCAGCGCGAGATCCGTTTCTCCCCAGTACTTGACTGCGGACCGAGCGGTTTCGAGCCCACAGCGAATGGCAGTCGCCAACAAACCGAAATGCTGTGCAGAAGAAGCCCACCCGAAAAACAGCATCGGCCCTGTGCCACGTAGTTTGGCAATCGGAAGCACATGATCGATGACGTCGAACAGGTAGTTGGCATTTCGGGAGAAGTTCATTCGGTGAGGCTCGTAAAACATCTGCAGAACGGTTAAACGCATGGCGCGATGGGAGCCGTTTAACCAGATCCGCGGCGAGACAAGGTCTAAAATCCAACCATTCAACAGAAGATAAATTCAGGGGGGAGTCAGAACGGAAACCATTGAGCCAAGCCAGTTTGGGCACGGCAGAAAAAGGCGATACCGATGGGAAACCGAACGCAGTAAGAGGGCAAAGAAAGGTCGGTGCGAGGACTAGGACTTCGGGCGCTCTCATTGCAGGAACTCCCGGAACTGAGTTCCAGTCAGATTGCGGCTCGTAATCACGTTGGTTTCAAGGAGCCTCTCTCGGAAATTGGCAGCGTTGGCAAAGGCCAGCATGTGCGGAACGGATCGAAGTTCCTGTACCAGGTGAAGCAGCACCTCCATCCCCGAAGTCAGATACAGAACGCAGCCGACTTGTCGCTCTGCCTGGAGTGCATCTCTGATCCGGTCGTATTGCCGATAACTCTTCAGCGAGTGCTCATACTCAAGGGCAAACCGTGCCTTCTGGTCTCCGATCCACACGTCCACGATCGCGTCATAGTCCTTTTGATACGGTGAGCCAGAGATAGTATTAAATGACGCGACTTCAATCTCTGATTGCCAGTTTGCCAGCAGGTTATGGGTTGCCAGCGCGAGCTGAATTCGATTCAGTTCGAGGGAATGGAATATCTGCGCAATGTGTGGGAGATGTTGCGTCTTCGAGTGCATGACGGCGGTAAATTGCCCGTGGTATTCGAGCAAGGCAATGCCTTCTCGGCTGATGCGATAGACGGGAGATCCGGCGCCAAAGCTTCCGTCGCAAAGCGACAGGAATCTCGCCTTGACGAGCCGACGGACGCGCCAATTGAAGCTGTCGCGGGAGCTTTCGCATCCGCCGAATCTCATCAACTCAAACAATTGAATGTGACTGACGAACTTCGAATTGCGAACCTGACGCAACAGGGGGATGTCCCGTTCCAGCTGCACGACCACACTGTTTTTTGCGTATCGCATGGACTTACCCGCAGGCCACGACTCTCTCTTCCACCATTTCGAGCCGCGCGTGCTGTGAGACTGAGGAGCCGGTTCTGAGCTGGCAGAGACCGAGCGTAGTTCGCACCCAATCGAGAGGTTTCATCAGGAGCATTGCTTCTTGCCTCGGGCCACATTGGCTCACCGCAATTGCCCTGACGGAATCCGCTTTCCAGTCTGAGGCAAGGCAGTCGAAGGCCCCGAACTCGTCCGCGGACAAGACCGCCAGGAAGTAGTCGGGCAGCAGAGAATCGGCGACCTTTCGCTGAAATAGCAGCCGGTTTCCTACAGACGCGAATACCAGATCCGTGCATTCGAACGTCATTCCGAGAGAACGATTTGGGAGCTGGGGATTGAAATCGCCGACGCCGTTGAAGCGAATCAAACCGGGAACGATCCAATACCGCTTGAGCTTATTCCCAGAAGAGAGCCCGGTCGAGTTGAAGTACGCCGCATGACGAGTAAACCGGTATCGGTCACGCGGGTCGCGGCCGAAGCGCGCCCACCAACTACTGCCGAATTTTAGAATCTTGACCAACATCGTTGAGATATTCCATGAGCCTCTGGTTGGCATCCTTCAGAATGCGAATACGGTCCGCAATCGAGAACGTCGAAAGTCCCTGAATCCGGTCCAGAACCTGAGGGGGAATGTCCATCTTTTTGCCAGCAAAGTAGCGACAGAAGTCGGCGAAACGCATGCTTTGTAGTGCCAGTTCCTTTTCCTCCGGAGGCAGGGCTTCCAGTCGTTGTTCGTACTCGTTCCGGTTTTCTATCGGGCCCAACTCGCCACCGGCTTCAAATTTGTGGGTGGTCTCTCCCCGTCGTTTTCCGTCCTTCAGCATCGTCACCAGCCCTTGTTCCTCTACGCTCCCTTGAGAGCGCGGTTTTTCTCCTGCTCCGCCTGGAGCTTGCGTCCGGATTCATTCAATTGGCGGCGCAGTTCCTTCTGTTGTTCCTCCGCGCGAGCGAGCTGCTGCTCCAGCGCGTTGACCTTCATAATGAGCGCGGCATCCGATTTGAAGAGTGCCATCTGGCTTGCCGGTTCCACCGCGATAGCGCCTCCGTCATTCCGCGTGGCTGCCGCTCTCGGAGGAACCGTCCTTAGTGCGGGTGACGCGGCCGCTCGGGGTGCAGTTGTACGGGTCTTGGCTACTGCTGAGCCATTGCCTTCGCCCGAATCGGAAGACGGCGGGACAGAGTGCAGAGCTGATTCTCGCAAGCTGGCTAGAGCTTGCTTGAAGCCGTGATTCTTCTTGGCTGCCTCATCCGCTTGCACAATGGAGCGTCTTAAGGACTGCTCAAATTGCGCGAGGATCTCGGCCGTTGCCCACTCGCGCCGGTTCCCAACCCTGTGCTGAAAAATGATGATTACAAGCAGGCAACCGAGCAGACCCAAGGCAACCAGATTCGACCAGAAGTATCCGTTTCTGACCGTCTCTTCGAGCAGAACTGCGCGACCTTGATCGACACACTGGCCATAGTCTTTGTCGGAAGGATTGACGTGCTGGAGGGTGAATTCCAGGAAACCGTCCCGTGGCTTTGGGGATCGCTGCTGGCCCGCGGGATCGTAGCTCGCCGGACGGGATTGAGAGAAAGACAAGGCCGACAAGACCACGACCACAAGCGAGGCAGCCGCCATCCGAGATCGGTGCTTCACATCCATGTCAGCCGGCCATTTCTGACGCCCACCCGGCCGTGGCGCCGTACCAAGCCCTGGTCCTTGAAGCGGAGATTTGCACCTTCGAGATGGGATGGTGAGTAGAGCCTTGGATAGATCGTCGGCTCGAAGCCGGGGAATCGATATTTCCGCGGCACGCGTACATGGAGATGAGAATGCAATGTGCCTTGCCGGCTGTCGGTCATGAGAATTTCCATCTGTCCGATCGGCAGGTTCTTGATGTGCTCATCCTGGGCGCGCGTATCCTTGATGTCGGTTTCGCTGCCAAACCCGATCGGCTCGTACTTGTCCTCAAAGATGCCAGTTCGCTGCACCGTCAGAGTGCGGCGTTTTTGCCGGACTCGCGCGGAAGCCTTGAGGAAGTACTGCGTCGTCTCCTCGTCGCGCGTGTGAAGAAGCATCGTGGTATTCGGCGCTGATGAGACGTCGTCCTTGAATCCGCGGCCTACGGTTAGCAACTGAGGCAGGGCCTGGAGCGCAAACAGGAATGCCGTATTGGTGCCACGCGCGGTTTGCAGGATCTGCGCGAAGTTGGCATAGGCGAAAGGCGCAAACTCATCGAGGATGACGCTTACCAGCGGACGATGCTCTCGATTGCGCTGCTGCTCGTTCTCATAGCGGCGGCCGATGATGAGTTGCATGTTCTGAAGCAGCATGCGCCCGAGCGCGGTCACTGCTTTCGAATTCTTATTGGTGTTTAAGGAAACAAAGAGAATCAGCTCTTTGTCGATCACCTCGTCGAGCGAAAGCAGGTCATCGTAGGCGCCGGTGATAACCGAGAGATCGTCTTCCAGAAAGGTCATCAGCTCGTTCAGCAGGCCCTGAATCTTGGGCACTCGTTCCCGGTCTTCGAAGGATTGCTGGAGATTGCGAACTGACATTTCGAGGTTCAGACGGCGTTGATGGTCCGCTCCAACCTCCGCGTCAAGTTGCGATCGGGCAATTCCGATCTGCTCTCTGAGCACTTGCTGATCGAGAGCCAGTACCAGAACGTCATAGATATTGAAACGCTTGCAGGTGTGGGCGAGAACACGGACTAGGTCGCTCAAGTACGTAGCCTGGTGACCGTGGAAAAAGTCCTCCTTTAGGTCGAACGACTCAAAAACAAAGCTTGCGTGTTCCTGGTACAGACCGTGTTCACTGAAGAATGGATTGTAGCGGGCAGATATATCAGGCCGGGACGGATCGAGAATTCTCAATTGATCCATCCGGCCAGCCGTCTCAAGAGCCGGCAGAAGGTCGGAAAGGAACTCTTTATCTCCCTTTCCGTCGAAGATGATCATCGGGATCCGATGCTGGTCATGCAGAGGCCCAACAAGTCGAAATGCGTCCTGGGTGATGATGTTTTTTAGTAGCGTCGACTTGCCCGAACCGGTGGCGCCAAAGACCACTGACTGCATTACGCGTGTGGCGTCCGACCAAAGCCATGGCTCGCCGTGGACGTTGTAACCCAGCACGATTGAATTCTGCTGGGCGGCTTCCTTGACGGCCTTCCGGTCCTTTTTCTGACTGACGAAGAGAGGCGGATGAGGCCAATTCTCCTCCCGTCTCTTACGCAGAGTAACGACGTACCATGTAACTGCGATTGCCCCGATCAGCGAGTACAGCGCGTACAACGAAAATTCGACAAGCTGGGCTGGCCGGAGGTGGAAGCGGTCCGTGAGAATGTAACAACCGCCCGCGAGCACAACGACTGCAACTACTGCCAAAACCAAGGCAAGGCTTTCCTCCTGGTGTTGGTGGTATGCGCGTCGCCCGAGACGATATTCATTGGAGTAGGTCATGGCCGAATCGTGTTGAAAAACAGGAACGTGCCCGTGGCCATCCCACACAGTGACGCCGAGAGAATGAGAATGCCATTGATCCGAATTCTTCCATCTGCAGTTTTGGGCTTCAGCGGGTCTTCGATCCGGCGCAGCACGCTGTCGTGGAGGCGTTCAGCGCGGTCCGCAGCACGCAGTTCGCGCAAGCGCCCCACCATAGCCGATATCTGTCCATCGCTGCGCATGGTTAGAGGACGAATGTGGCTTTGACTTGGCTGTCGAAAACCAACTGCACGACGGCGGGCGAGGCTAGATTCTGGCGTATCGCCACGACACCTTCGGTGGATTCACCGGGAGCAAGATCCTCGGATGCGGTCTCAGCATGGGGAACAGGAAGCGACACAGTGCGAATATCTCTCAGTTCAAGAAGCCCGAGATCGAGTTGTTTATGCGCAAGGCTCGACAACGAGACATCTGAGTATCCCACCTGCAACTCGAAAACATTTGGTGTCGCCACGTGGTATGCCCGATGGCCGTCGTTTTCTACGCTGTAGTGAACATAGATGCTGGTCTTCGTGCGAAACACTTGCTGTATTCGGACTCGGACCTGGCCCTTCGGTGCCTTGGAATTTGCTGGCGTAATATCGAAAGCTCCGAGGAGGGCACTTGTAAGCATCACGTCGGCGAACTCCTCGACATGGGAACTGACTCCAGTGGTCGCTGGCGCTGCCGGAGGTGGCGGTAAGGGATTGTCAATCGAAACATTCATGTTCTTTACCTCTGCGGTAGTCTCGAGTTCATAGGCAAAACGGCGAGATGGCGTCCACACGAACAGGTCCGTGGAGGCTCCCGACTTGGTGGGCTTGATAAAAACCTTGTCCTCCTGCCGCTCAATTTGAAAGTCGGAGCTGCCGGCCGCTGCCATCGTTACCGGCTCGTGGAACTCCAGGACGGTCAAATGGTTCAGCGCTGTGGCCACGTGCACGAGACTGGAGGCTGGCGAAGCCTGCGAGAAGGTGGCAGCGACCGGAACCGTGCATATAAAGAGGATGCAGCAAAGACTCTGCCTCATAGTTCCTCGAAATACCCCGAGCGGGATCCTCTGAGGATCCCGCTCAGAGCGGTTGTTGCCTCACATGACCCAGGAAACTTCCGGACCATCGTCATCCAGGGTGACGGGCGGAAATTCCACGGCTTCATCCGGAATGACGACTTGTGTCGTCCCGGGCTCTTCCGCGGCAACGTGTGACGTCGGCGCCTGAGCCTGTTCGGGCATATCGTCGTCGAGGAGGATCTTCCCATCTGCGTACTTGAACAGGAAGGTGTGCTTCTGTCCTCCATTCTTGAGCGGATCAACCAGGAAAGTGCGGCCTTGCTCGTCGATGCGAACGAAGCCTTCGTAAAGCCGGGGGACATGCACGCGCACGGCCTTGCCGCCGGTGCGCTCCGCCAGCTTCAAGATCAGCTCCTGTGGGAAGGCGAGGAAGAGAATCGAGCCTGTCGAGCGCTCTCCCGTGCATACCACACGGTTTAGCGCCTGCAACCAGGCGGTACGATTCTCAGTCTTGTTTTGTGCCCAGATGCGGATGAGAGCTAGGACAGCTTTCATCTCATACCTGCCTCGTTCCTCGTCCGCGCGACATGCCCCGTGCGCCTGGTTTGAGGCAAACAGCTTCTGCCGCCGCGTTTCCTTATCAGGGGACTGCCGCACGGCTTCCCACTCGGCCTTGGCTTGTTCCAGTTGTTTCTTCAGCAGTTCTCTCCGTTCGGCGATCTTGCCGACCATCGCGGCATAGACCCGATTGATAAAACGGCAATCTTCGAGCATCTGGCGGGTGACTTCTTCGCCCACCACCAGGGCCTTGAATGCCTCAATCGGTGCTTTGTTGGCCAGCAAGTCTTCAATCTGCTTGCGGACGTGGTTATACAGAAGGCCGACACGGTCGGTCTTCTCGACTTCCACATGCAGCGGCAGATCGGAGACGCGGCGTTCGTTCTTGTAACGCAGCCACGGCGCCTGGCGTACCTGCTGGCGTATTTCAGCGACTAACTTGAGGTCCGGCTGGACTTGCCATTTCAGGCTATCGAGCGCTTTTTGAAGCTCGACCGCTAACTGCTGGGCAAGATCATCGCGGGCTGCTGCACGGCAAGAGGTCATCAGATCAGTGATCGAGCCGATGTGATTGCCCCGAGCCTTCATGGCCACGTGCTCCAGGTTGAACCATGGATCGCGGGCCTTGTTGGCCTTGTTCTTGCCCTGCTGTTCCCCAAGCCCTCGTGAAAACCGGTGCTTTACGAAACGCGGGAACCGGTCTTCCTCGACCACGCATACCCAGTCGAAGTCATAGTCGCCGCCGTTTTTCTTTGCCGTCTCTGAGTGCAAAACGTACGTACCCTCAAGTCGCAGCTGGCGCGCCACCAAATCACGAACGTCGGCATCAGTCAGTGCGCAGCTGGAACGGCAAAGGTCCTTGTTGAGCGCGGAGAGGATCTCTTCGTCGGAAAGGTTCCCGAACGGCAAGAGATCGTCAACCATGCGTATCGGATAGCGAACGCACAGGCCGTACTTCGAAGCCAGCGGAACGATGGCCCTGTGTTCCGGTATCCAGTCGGATCCGGAGAACAGTTGGCCGTCTTTCAGGAAGAGATAGCCGTCGTCCATCAAAGCAAATGCGGGAAGACGGAAACCTCCGCCGGTCGCTATCTTGAAGGCCCAGCGCGCGAGCAGCTTGTTGAGTTGGTTGTTGACGTAAGGGTGACGGACGATCTCGCCGCTGGCGTCAGCCAGGAGCAAGCCTTCAACCACCCGGAATTCCTCGCTGCCGTCTTGGTCCAGAAGGTCAGCCGAAACCTTGTCCGGGTGACGGCCCAAGAGTTCCAACAGTTCCTCGTAGCGGCCTTGACCAACAGCTTCACTCAGCCTCGCCACCTGCTTCATGGCTTGCGGCAGGATCTCAAGCTGAATCGATTCCTCCGGTGCATGCTCCACCAGCGTGTAACTGGACTCAAACTCGAGCTGGCGGGAAACCTCGCGGATGCCGACGACGACATCGCCGCGAAATCTTCTGCCTGACCCAAAGATCGAGTACATCACAGCCGGAACCTTCAGCCCCGGTTTGACCGCGCTCTCCGGCAAAACAAAATCTACTTCGAGAGCGTCGGAAACGTCATCCTCCATGATCTTGAATGCACCTTTCGCCTGGGTATTGGCGAAGGCCATTCGGAACTGATAGAACCGTCCTTCCGGAAGACGCTTGTTCGCAATTTCGCGCTTCGCGTCAGCAAGAAGAATCGATCTTTCCTGCTCCTCTAGATCCTCATCGCGTATAGATCCGTGCCGCTCGCGCCGAAGCCGATCGGCCTGGAGCGATACGAGCTCTTCGTCATGTTTTTCTTGAAGACGCTGGAACAATGACCGCCTGATCCATCCTCGGCAGTCGTTGGTTCCAAGCTTCCGGTCGTTAACCACGAGCACACGACAATCGGAGGTCTCCATCATCACCTTGCAGGGTGAGACAAGGATCCCGAAATAGACGATGGCAGCTTGCGGCCAGTGCTGAAACCGCTCGGCAATCGCCCGGCTGTGCTCCTGGTCGACAAAGTAAAACTTGCCTTTCTTTGCCGAGCCGCTGGCACCGACCAATCTGTAACGAATCCCTTTGAAGACGAGCCGGGCCAAAGCGTTCTCGACCTGCGATTCCTCGTAGTCGTCGAGAGGCTCAGCCGGCACGTTCACACTGGCGACCTTGATTCCAGGATAAAGCACGCTGAGCAGCGTGTTTTCCAGTGGCTCCAGATCGTGCAACCGCGGCGCAATCCGTCCGTTGCGGTCGATCTCAAGGTTCTGGAGTTGGTCGGCCGGGATTCGGTAATTGTTCGTCGTCGTATTCTTCGTCATCGTTTGTTCTCCTTAACTATTTGTTTTCCTGGAAGACCAGGATCGAGTTAAGGAGTTTGCGTGACCGCAAGCTTCGGCACTCTCGTCTGGCCTCCCGTTTTGGGTTCGCTTGGCCAGGGCTCAAGTTTGAGAAGCTCCGGTCAGCACATTTCCCCGCATCAAGCCGCGGGGCGCTCAATGAACCAAATCAACCTCTTGGTCATGTGAGAACTTCGTGCTGATCTTGTCGAAATCTCTACGTCATTTTCTGGGCGACAGCCTGTTTCACAATCACAGGATTACCGCCGTTCACCTCCGGAACCGCCTTCCAAGCCGTCACTGTGTAAAACGGCTGACCACTCCTGAATGCCTCGATTAACGCTTCCCCTTCGCTTGCCATTTCCTGGCCGAGTTCGGGCTTAGCTGGAGACGATCCCGGCTTGATCAGAAAATAGCGGAGGTTGGCGTCATTGCCATTCCGGCGCCTTCGCGGCGTGTTCGAACCGTCGGCTCTTTCCGCAGCTGGCCGTTCGGTCGCCTCTGTAATCCCTTTGCCTTCCATATCCAAAGCTTCCTTTCACCAGATTTATCTGAGACCCAAGTCTGCCTGCTGCAGCACCCAGTCGCGCTTCTCGCCTTCGATCTCCTGTTCCCAGTACTCCGCAATCAGCAAGCCGCTGGGGTTTTCTTCCGACCGCTTCTCGACCAGCAGTCTTACGTGGAATTCGCTCACCACCTTGTCGATGGTTTCGTTGTGTTGGTGAATGTGATGAACTTCTTTGACCCCAAACGCCGTGTAGGTCAGCGGATCGTCCTTGGCAGCTTCCAGCGAGCGCAACTGAAATTCTGAAGTCGTCTGATCGTCCTCGATCTTTCCAATGAAGTCATCTTTCTGCATGCCGGCGTAGGCCGTGCGCCGCAGGTTGGCGGTCATCATATTCAGGCTGTCAGCCCAGTTGCGGCTCACATTCGTCGGCGAAAAGTTCAGATAACGCTCCAGGAACAACCGCACAAACGCACGTTTCTCAAACTCCGTCGGTTCCGATCCCTGCGTCACAGAAACGACCGGCTTCTTGACCCCCACAACCGTAGCCTGACCGTTCTCATCCACACGAATTACGGTGGGAGGCTGCAAGCGAACATATGCGGCAAAAGCCAGAGCCAACATGGTTATCGGAATGCACAAGAAAGCCAGCACCATCGCCCGGTTGGCGTAGGCACGCAGGGCGCCGTCATGCTCGTAATAGCGGCTGTATCGCAGTCTTTCCGGCGAATCGGCTTCTTTAGGCGGGTTTCTCTTTTTCAACCACATGTTCGTGTCCCGATCGTTCTCAAACAACAATCAGCGGTGCCGCCGAAATAAACGGCCGAAGAACTTTCCGATATAGAAAAAGATCGGGGTCGTGATGCTGTATGGCCGAAACCTCGTCCCCTGTGGCTCCCAGATCGGTGGCTGCCTCCACATAGAAACCTCCTCGGCCAACGCTAATTGTTTTCGGCATTGTTCCTTCCAGCGGCTCGTCCGAGTGCCCGCCCTATGTTGAAACTGACGACTTGAGTTACTGAGTGCGGTCGATAGCTGGACTCATGCCGTCCTGTGCTGCCTGATGCGGCAACGGCAATATCTCGGTTGCCAGAACCCTCGCCATGGCCTCTCGCCCCAGACACGATGGGGCTGCTGTTGCTGTGCATTGCGCTCGCAACTCCCGTACGAATGAAATCGGGCATCGAGGGAGCAGGCGGCGCTGTGGACGACGCCAGGACAGTAGACGCGGACGAAGTGCTCGCACCGCCCGTAGCGCCGGCAAAAGACGGACCTACTCCCGCCGCAAAGCCAGTGATTCCAGCAAGAGCGGCGCCAGCCGCAACCCCGCCTGCTCTGACCAGCGCGAACGCCGTTGACCCGACATCGCCCGATATGATTCGTTTCGCAATGAGCGGAATCAGCGCGATGGCCAGGGCGTAGAAGATGCTGACCAGCCCGAGCATGACCGAATCCCCCGTCCCCTTGAGAAAACCGAGGAATCCATTGCCCAGGATGTTGTTAACTTGGTTGACCTGGATGGCGGTGATTAGGGCCCCGAATACGGCGTAGAGAATGCCCCAGGCATTCCAGATCATCACATTGACGGCATACACCTTCCCCAACTGGCCGACCCCGGAGATGGGAATGAGCGCGAGCACCAAAGGGCCGACAACATAGAGAACCGCGCCAAACAAGGTGTAGAAAAAGCAGAACACGATCATCGCCAGGGCATAAAGAAGATAAGCAACCACAAGCAGAACCACGGTGATCGTTGCGGCTGCATCGCCTGTGATGATGTCCGTAAGGGTCAACGAAGGGTTGTTGGCGAACTGTTGTTGGAGCTGTCCCATCCAGCTCTGGAACATGTCTCCCGCGCCGGAACTGCTGCCGATAAAATTCGCCACCGTGTTGAAGGAGCCGTTGACGCCGCGAAACACCGTCGCCCAATTGGATACGATCATGGCAACGACCAAGTACTTGACGGCCGTTCCGGCAAGCGCCTGCAAATCCCCGCCACGGAACGCCGCCTGATAGAGTCCGATCAGAAAACCAATCAGCAGGATCGCGAATGCGAAGTTTGTGACCGTCGAAATGATGGCAGTGCCATCAATCCCGGCTAGCGCGGTGTTCAGGAGTTGCTGGAAATAAAACACAGTTACTGAACTCCCTGTTGCAGGATCTGGTTGCCTGTAGTTTGCAGCGTCGCCGTGTGAGAAGCGCTGAACTTCAGCTGACCGCTCGAGTTGGCTAACTCGATGGAGCGCACTCGCACCAGCTCCGCCATAGCGGATTGCGTGTATGCGTTCGCGCGCACGAGCCATGCCGCGGTCTCAGCTTCCAAAATGGGGGCAGTGCCAGGCGCCGCAGTTTGCAATTGTTGGTTGACCTGTTCCGCTGCCTGAAGTTCAAGGTCGGCCAGGGCATCGATTTCAACGGCCTTCTTCATGGCCGCTTGTGCTTCCGCATCGGTCATGTCAACCAGATTCCGGACCGGTTGCGGAGCGTTGGCCGGCGTCATCACGGTGCCGTACAGAGAGTAGTAGTTGCTAGTGATTTGGGGCATAGCGCCCGGATTGCCCGAGAGCAGGCTCTGTTCGAGCATTTGTGGCATGGGCAAAGTGGCGCTGGCTATTGGCAACTGGAAGAGCTGGCGCATCTGCACAAATTGGCCCTCGAATTGGAGAGCCATGTTTCTGGCCTGATTGATCGCGGCCATCGGAAACACCACCTGCTGCTCGAAATTTGCTGATTGCTGTTGACTTTGCTGGATAGAACCCAGCGGCATAGCTACGGAGTTTCTGAGCAGGCCCGAGATTGAGTTGAGCCCGACCTGCATCATGGCGCAGCACGGATCGAGCCCAAGCTGGCTGCGGGCCTTGCTGGGCAGCAGCGCAATTACAATAACCAGACCGCATAGCGCGGCCACTGCGTTCCGGAGGACTTTCCAAATACGAGAGAGCGTGGGTAATTTCATTTTCCGAACTCCTTATGGATGAGCTAGAACTTGCTGGATCTGGTTCTGCAGACTTTGTGTCGCAACGGATCTCTGCTTAAGCAGAGCATTCTGGTGCGCCAGCTTCGTTGCTTCCTGGCGCAGTTGAGCGGCCAGCATTTTCGCGAGTTGCGCCTGAGTTTCGAGATCGGCGATGCGAGCTTGGGCCGTGATCATCGAAGCCGACCCGGGTGCTGCGGTCATCGCCTGCTGTTCGAGAGAATCAGCCAAGGTCAACATGCTCTGGGTGGTTTGATCGGAGACCATGGCGGTCTTCAGCGAATCCATCGACATCGCATCGTCGATATCCATCAAGTTGCGCTGCACGGGCTGGGCAATTCCAGACAGTGCAACCGGCTGGTAGACCTGCGTGTAGAGCGAGGGGATCTGTCCGATGGAACCCGACTGGGCGCCGCGGAACATCGACTCCAATTGCATGGGAAGAGCGAGCGTCGCGCTGTTGTTCTTGATGCCTTCAATGTGGGACATCAGGCCGGTGTAGCGCGCGCGGGTTGCGCTGACAAATGCTCTTGTTTGATTGATCAAGGCCAAAGGCCAGATAATCTGCTGCCGAAAATTGTTGACTGCGGCACTGACCTTCCGCATTTCCGTCAACGCATCACCAATCGGACCTTGGAGCGTGCTTGTGATGGTATGAAGCAGTAACAGAAGGTCTCCAATTCCTTGAGCTCGCGTGTTCGAGGGAATCAAGCACAAGGTGATCACAGCCACGACCAGCCATCGCCTGCTGCGGTTCAATCTGTGTTGAAAGTTGCGAAGGAGTTCCAATGCTTTCGTCTTCATATGCGTGTACCTCTTGCGACTTCCCCTGAGATTTCTTCGGGAAGTGGATCGGCATCGGCCAGTCCTGCCGGGAACCTTTCAGCCAGCTCGCGATAGGCATCGATCAAAGGCGCGCCTTTCCTCTGCTCCAGCCACCAAGACCGATACACTCGTTCGCGCGCGTAGGTCGTCATGATCCAGTAGTCGACCGTTGTCGGTGACATGCGGATCGTGTGCGTGGTGTCGGCTTTCTCGCCGATCACGATAAGCGCATCGGAACTCTTGCCCTTGATGGGTGCGCTGAAATGCTTGATCTGGTTCAAAGCTGTTTCGTTCAGATGCAGGTGCTCCCGCAGCGCGGTCATGTCACCCGGCTGCTGGCCGATGATCTTGGTGGTCGAGTTCTTTACGATGCCCGCTCCGTGCGGCCTGGGCTTCGATTCCGTTCCGACAAAATCTTCCGCGGTTTGGCTCATTCCCCAGACGCTGGCGTTACGCTTGCGCGCCGTACGAAACAACTGGACCACTTCGGGAGCCAGCACCGGAGAATCCAGCAGGAACCAGCACTCATCAAGAACCGTGATGCTCCGTCTGCCCGCCTTGCCTGCCGCCCGTTGCGCAGTGGCGTGAGCGATGAGAAGGCTCATTGCCGTTTCGAGGCGCGGATCGTCGCTCAATTGCTCCACATTGAAGAACAACCAAGGATTGTCGAGTGAGATCGTTGTGGGCCGATCAAACAGCTTCGAATACACTCCTTTGTCGCCGGTCCAACTGCGCAGCTTGATCGCTGCCAGGTGAGCTTCGTCCATCACACGTTGGTTCTTTTCTTCGTCACGCCATTGGGAGAGTTCGTCGCGCAGGTCGGAAAAGGTCGGAATGGGAGTCGAAGGCCGGATCGCGGCCCTTTTATAAGTCCGAAGAATGGCCTCGGTGATGAGGTTGTCCAGAAGTTGGGTATCCTCGGCTCCGCCCTCGCCGAGCATGTGGCGCGTCAGATTCTTCAGAAACGCGACTTGATCCTTGCTCGGCTCTCTTTCCCCTTGCGGCAGATCCCACGGATTAATCGTCTGTTCGGTGTCGAGCGACATGGCGATCATCCGTCCACCCATCAACTCAACCAAGGGACAATAAGAATCACCACGTTCAAGGATGGAAATCAGCGGGTTGCTCCGGGCGGCCATCAAAAGGAACTGCTGCACCATGACGGTTTTTCCCCCGCCTGTTTTGGCCATCACCAGCATGTTCGCGTCGCTCAAGCCGGGATCGAAGGGGGAGAAAGGAATGAGCTGGCGGTAGGGAGTTTCGAGCAGGAACAGTGGAGACCGGGGTGTGCCGCGCCACGGTGTTTCGACCGGCACAAGATCTGCTGCATTCGAGGTGAGCAAGTCCTGGTCGCGCTTGTCAGGCTCCGCCATGGCGGGAAGTGAACTGAAAAACAGACGCTTTTTCGCCAGCGACTCAGCAACAGCTTTGGCGCCGTTCATGCGCGAAATCGCGTAGAGAAGTTGTTGGCGGCGATTGTCGATGGTTCGCTCGGATTGCTCCAATTCTGCGGTCGTGATTGCTGGGCAGGAAGTGCGAGTTCCTACGACCAGGCTCAGCTTCGCAGTTTTGACCGAACTCGAAATGATGTCCTGCTGCACCCTGACCAGTTGGGACTCGGCAACCTGGGCTTCCACGTTGGTCCGAAATCCGCCATTCGAGTCTCGTTGCACGGCCTGCATCTTGCGCAAACGGCTCTTATAGCCTTTGAGTACTTTCGCCTGATCAGGAATCGTGACCTGCGCATTGACGATGATCGGGAAATCAAGCCCGACCAGTTCTCTTAGGATTCCGGGGAACGTAGCATCCGGGAGTTCTTTCAGACTTACAAATGAATAAAGAATTCCGCCGCCATTCACGTAGGAGTCGGTTTCATCTGCGATGCTAATGTCAACGAGTTGTTCGCGGGCGCTCCGGTATTCCAGTTGCTCCTCACCACGCCGGTACGGTCGGTGATCCGGAGACAAAGGATTGAGCGCTCGTTTTGCCTCAAGAAACAACTCCTCGTCGGTCAGCCGGCGTGCACCAAGTTCCGCTGCTTCGAGTGTCGTTTCGAGGCCTCGCAGCAAACTTTCAAACTCTGCCAGTAATTGCTGATGCTCCCGAGCGCTGCGCTCAATGCATTTGCGGGCCGATAAGCTGAACGGATTGCCCGTCGGCTTCAACGGCTTACCGGCAATACGGCGATGGACGACCGGATCCCAGATGAAGTAAATGTGCAAGAGAGGCCGCATGTAGTGGCCGTTCGCCTCTTTCGTTCGCCATCGTTCGACGCGCAGTTCATCGAGTGCGATTACCTCCGCGCGTTCCGATTGTTGGGCTTCGGCATAACGCTCAAGCAGGTCTCCGAGGTCTTCCACTACTTCGTAGCGGAACTGCACTCTCATGCTCTGTTCCGGCAGAGAACGCAGCAGCGCCTCCAGCATCAACTTGCCGCGGTCGCGGCCTTCGTCGCTGGCGAAATACGATGCCAAACCCTTCAACTCGTAGCCCGCGACGAAGGCGCCATTCGTGCGAACGGCAATGTTGTCCAGGTAGTCGCGGACCGGGAGTTGTTCGCAGAGTGCCGGATCGTGGAGTTTGCGCTCGTGTTGTGCAAGCGTCAGCGGCACTGCTACTCCTCCCTCAGATACGCGGACCGGATTTCGCGGTCTCGTGCGACCGCGCAGTAGGCATGCGGTTTCATGTACCAGAAGGCAAGATCGCGAACGTAGCCCCGCGGCTTGCCATACTTGAAGGCCATCAGCACTGGAACCATCAGTAGCGGCACGCCATACTGGAGGACGAGATTCATCGGCATTCCAGCGATCTCGCCTCCCACAATATGGCCAACGACGTTCATGACCGCCGCGGCGCCCAGCACGATAAAAAGATCCTCAAACTCAAGCAGCATGAAGGTCACTCGGGTTTGCAAATTGCGATTCACAGGTGTGACTTGTAATGGCATTGGTAATCTCCTTCCTAGCGCACTCCTGCGGTTCCGTGTTGAACCCAGAACTCTCCCAGGCGCAGCAGGCCCGACAAGCTAAAGCAGCACATCGCCGAGATCAGGTTGCGCACCCACGCCTCGCCGATCGTCATGCGCTCCAACAAACCGGCAAAGTGCGCAACGGCAAGCACGACCTGGCCCGCGCCGTAGAGCGGTAACAAAACATTGCCAACCCAGTTCACGAGCGTCAGCACAGAGATCCAGTAGCGGTCTGGATTGTTCCATGCTGCCTGGTTGCTGAAGGACTCCATGGCACGCAAGAGCCCAGAGCACATCAACGACGCCAGTGCCGCGTACCCGAGGTGTGAGTACGGATGACCTTTGCTGAAGCGATAGACGGCTGCGGCCGCGAATAAACCGGCCATGGTCGGCATGATGACGTTGCCCAGCCAGTTCGTCAGGTTGAGCAACCCGTTTGACAGATTCACAGGATCACCTCCAATCCTCATCAGCCGGCCATGGCCTGGACTAGCTGCCAGATGGCCGAAACGCTCAAGAACGCCAATCCTGATCCCACCAGCGGCATGAAGGGTCGATGGCGCGCATAGTTGAAAATTGCGCCCACGATGGCCAAACCTGCCGCTTCTGGCAGGATGGTCCCGGCGAGGAAGTTCCACGCCGATGTGAGCATGTCCGTGGTTGCAAACTCCGATCCGCTGTTCCAGCTCTGCATAAGTTGGACAGTTCCAGACACGGACAACAGAAAGAGCCCTGCAATGATGGATGCCAGCGGGCTCTGCCCTTGGGCCGCATCGAGCGCTGCCTTCAATACGCAGAAAGCCGCCAGCACGGGAATCAGTTTGGCCACCACGACGTTCGACACAAAGCCACTGAAGCTCGTCTGCAGACTCGCGACCCACGCACTCCCGATGCCTCCGCCTTGCGCGGGCATCGTGATACCTTGCGCGGCAAACCAGGACAAGAACTGCGGCAGTGTCAACAGAATCACGGACCACAGCACCCATCTCTGAAATTTGCCCCCGGTCTGGAAGTTCACGCCGCCTTCCTGCCGCAATGCGATTCCCGCCAGCACCATCGTGCAGATGGCAGCCGGAACTGCCATGTCGAATAGCAGTGTCAGCAGATCGACGATGATTTGCGGCAGCGTCATTGTCTAAGTACTCCGTAGTGAGCGGTCCTACTGCACGCCCGCAGTACCGTTCTGAATCCAGAACTCGATCAGGCGGGTAAGGCCGGATATGACCAGCAGTCCGCCCGCCGTGACCGCCCAGCGGGCCACGCCACGGCCCTGCGAATAGGAGACGACCGCCATCACCACCGCCAGGGCCGCACCGACTGGGGAGATCACGTTGCCGACCCAGTTCACCAGGTTGAGTACGGTTCCCTCCGGTTGGGCCGCAGTTTGTCCCTGCACGGCCTGGCCCGTAGCCGGGGACTGCCCGAGGTTCTGGGCGTAGGAAGTCAGCGGCATGAGTTGAAGCGAGACGATCACGAGGAGACCGGTAAGAGCCAGACGCTGCTGCCAATCAACCCGACTGAAAACCCGCATAGTGCCTCTCTCCTGCGATCGGTGAGCGGTTCTGCCGTGTCGCAAGTGAGAACATAGGTCGGCCCCAGATTTCGAGCAAACGTGTCCGTCGCCCCATTTGGTTACGAGCGCAGCGCTTTGTGAAACGTGTGTAGAAAAATGAGGGAGGTTGGAGCAGGAGCACAGCGAATACACGGAAGGTAGTCGGAGAATTGAGAATCAAAGGCGTCTAGTGCAATGAAAATTCAGACGACTTTGGTGTAGTAACAAAAAGATACGGTCGGCCCCCACTCAAATGAGTTGCTTGACTCCACTCCGCTTGACGATGTCTTTTTGTAATGTGGCCAGCATAGTGAAGATCCGCTCCCGACTAGGCTGGCCTGAGGGGCTCTCAAGTTTCTTCTGAATAATTTGTATCCCTAGCGACGCGCCAGCGATTCCGGCAGCAACATGCGGAGCGACTAGGGCCGAAGCCACAGATAGCAGGCCTCCTACGTATAAAGGCGCCCAGCTTTTGAAACCTCGAGCGTATCTTGTGCTGCGGAATGTCTGATATTGCTTAACAAACTCCCCCGTTGCCGCTTCCACCTGTTCTTTCAGTGTTTGGCGATCGTCTATCCGTTCTAAACGATTGATGCGAGCTAATTCGGCTGTCAATTCCTTAAAAGCACCCCGGATCCCTGCGTAGGACTCTCGGAGAAGTCGATATTTGTCGGGTTCCAAATTGCCAATGCCCAGGGGAATGAGCACCGTTGCCAAGGATGACAAGAGAGCTCCTTCAGCGTTCGTTGCGCCATCTGCTGTGATACCCAAGCCGTTGAGTGCGCTTAGAGCGAAAGGAATCGGCTTGTCCGTTACGGTGTCGAAACCCGTGCGCCGTGCGATGTTCTCCGCAATAGCGGATAGGATGAGGTGGCTTGCACCCTCATCAACCGCTAGAAAGTCCCCCTGGCCAAACCCCTCGAGTATCAATCGATGGCGCTGCAGGTGCTCATGAATGACGGGCGATACCTTCGCAGTGTGAAGAAAAACGTGGCCCGCGATCGACATTGATCCGTCACGAGAGATTGTCATCGTTATTCGCTTCTTCGATCTCTTACCTTGAGAGTGCTCTAGAAAAGCGAATGCGTTTGCCAGACGAGACAGGTTTTGTCTTTCGATTGTCACATCGCGTTCTTCGGGCGAAATGGTTTGAAGGCAGTTGGGAATAGAATCTTCGAGTGCGCGTAATTCGTCAGGGTCGTGAAGTTGAACATCTGTCGGAACAATTCGTGTAATGCTATCCGACAGTAAAAGCACCCTGCGCAGCCAGATCGAGTCGGGGTGGAAGTCTGGATAATACAAAAGCGCATATTCATTCATATATGCTGGGTTGGGGCACTTGGCACGGAGTGTGCTCCGTCGGAAGCAAAACCACGACCTTGCCCGATCAATTATAAGGGTGACAGTGGCCACAAATATTTTTGTGATGGTGCAGCTCGCGTGTCTCAGTGATTAGCGGCGTCGGTAGAGCTTAACTCACGGTTTAACGTGAGCAGCTGTTGAAGTATCTCGGCATTCGTATTCAGCGGTGGCGAGCTTCGAGCGCTTGATTTTCCGGGCCACCCGTCCCCTTTCGGAGTCTGTTCCAAAACCACGTAGATTGGGGTGTCGGCAGAAACAGTGACCACGATATGCGAGGTTATTGCCATTTGCGATATTTGTTCATCTGAGGCCTCGCCGATGTTGTTGCTTACACGTTCCCGCATGAGGTCCGACTCGCTCAAGGGCTGGTTCAAACTGCCTTGTCCCAGGAGTAGTGCACCCGCCTGCCCGATTCCGGAAAGCGATCTGACCAAAATGTTTTTCCGCGTGTCCTTACCCTCCACCTTGCCCTTCAGCGGTCGCATGTTCAAGTCGGTCGCAACAGCTTGGATCGGAACAACTGCGCCGTCAGGCATCATCAGTGAGTCAAATTGAATGCGTACGTAGCCCGACCGGTCCGCGTCTTGAATGTGCCCCACTGCTTTCGCTCCTGCGGGAACAACGATCTGTCCATCGCGTTCATAGGTGTATTCAACCGCCGCCAAGACGGGAGCCCGCACCGCAGTACTGGCGGCGGATTCCAAACACGCGCGCAATCGCGTGCCCGTGGACAGGCCGAGGCCGATTGCCGGCGTGATACTCGCGCCTTCTCGCGCTTCAGCATCCACTCCCGCAGTCGAAATATTTCGCGCATAAATCAACGACGATTTCTCCATTGCTTCGCGTTCAGCTTTTCCGAGATCAGTTCCGTCAACGCTGCTGGCAGACGCAGCGATTTGGTAAGGCGGCGGCTGCCATCCCTGCTGATCCGGGCCGAAGGGGGGTATAGACCCCAGGGTCCCAGGCGCGCTCGAAGCCGCTGGCTGAGCTGAACCGGGGTACGATCGCCGGGTGGCCGAACGCTCCAGATCCTTTTCGTTTAGAAATCCTTCATGTGCTTCTTTCGGTGAAGGTCTCCCAGAATCCGTGATCGGAAACAGGCTTCGATCTGCGCCAGCATTCCCCATCTGTGTCGATTCTTCTTTGACGGAGGTGGAGCCGACCTTCGCCTTTTGTAATCGGCTCTTGTGCGGGATGGATGTGGCAACAAAGATTAACAGCGCAACAATGAGCGCGCCTGAACCGACGATGACGAACCGGTTCTGCTGAAATTGCTGCCTCGCCCTCAGCTTAGCTCTGGTTGCAATGTCGAGGGTCTCGTCGATGGCCGCTGGCATCTCCAGCGGTGCCTGTTCGGTCTCGCAAGGAGCGGCTGCAGGGATGGTCACGGTCGAGGGGTCGTGTCCGTTTGGATGGATCATTTGGCTGCTCCTTTCGCTGGGGCAACAAACGCGATCGGTGCCAATACCGGCCGATCCACTTCTTCAGCTTGCGCCACCTGGAGCAGCAACTGCTCCCTTGATTCCTTGAAAGCGGGTCGCTCGAACACGACCGTACCCTCAGTTGTCGCACCGGGCGGCAGACGTCGTGCGCCCAATCGATAGTCTTTGACCGCTACTGGCTCGGCCTTAATCGCCTTGTGGTGTTTCTGCGCGGTCCCAGTGAGCTCAACCTGGGGTGGAAGCAACTCGATGGTGCGCGATGAATCATTCGCGATGCTGAAGGCTACGGTCATGTCGGAGCCTTTCTCCTCAGCCCTCGCAATTGCCACTCGCAACTCCTTGCCATGCCAGTCGAGCGGCGAATCCAATTGCTGGATCGGCGGACGGTGGTCGTCGCCATTGTTCTTGGGAGTCCCGGTTGGAACCACTGGCTTCTCGTCACCCAGTGTTTTAGATTCGCCTATCAGCACGGAAGGGTATGCGGCCGAAACCAGGAAACTCCGCTGCGGCTGATATTCCAGAACGTAGTCAACGGTTTCAGAGTGCGCAGATGCTCCATCGCTCACCAGAGTTAGAGAAACTTCACGACCGCTTCTCGTGGTGATGAGGGCGTTGCTTCTAGCAGGTTTCGGGCTGGCCGGTTTGAAAAAGACCAGCTGTGGCTCTGTTTCAGAGTGTTCACCCTTAAACGCTGCGGGATCGCCCAGAACGACTGAGCTAACCTCTTCCGGCAGCCGTACGGAGCTGACGAAGCCGGGGTGCAGGTGCAGCACTGTAACACTCTGCCGATCGAGCGTGAGACTTACGATGTGCGCTTGCGGTACCTCGTTCTGCGCCAAACCTGCGCAGGTCAGAAAGCACAACGCTGTGAGATGCACCAAACTCGTCTGAATTTTCATCGCATAACTCTCTTCGACGTGGTTTTTCCAGAATCGTCTGCCATATTCGCTCGGAACACGTAAGAGGATCTGATTCTCTTCACATATGAGACGACGTCCGGGTTGTGATAGGACAGGCCATGGCAACCGACAATGTCTTCACCCGCGTAATAGCCGGCGGCCACGAGCCTGAGATCGTTATGAAACAAACGCATCAGCCAAGCTAGATAGCGCACACCGCCGGAGATGTTTTGATTGATGTTGCAGCTGTCTCTGACGCCCAGACGTTGAGCCGTCGCGGGCATGAGCTGCATTAAGCCCCTGGCGCCCTTGGGAGACACCGTACAAGTCTGCCAGTTCGATTCTCGCTCGATGACCGCCTGCACAAGCGGAACCGGCACATGGTAGTGCCGCGCGTACACAGAGACGTAGTATTCGGCTTCGCGACGGTCTTGGGGACGGGTCGGTTTGTAGGATTGAGCACAAAGATTGGCAGATGCGAACAGCGCGAATGCCAGTGAGAGAAGCCTGGTCACGAGGCACTCCCTTCGAGTTTTTCTGCCGTGTATTGTTGTGCATCGTAGACGAGGCTGGCGAAGCCATCTCGCAGCAGCAATTTTCGGCGGTCCGCTTCGGTCTTGGCCAAAAGCGGCAGCAGAGTGTCTCTCATATCCGCTGTGACTTTCTCAGCGCCGAGAATCCTCAGGGCCTGGGCCAGATCGAGAATCTCAGAAACCGAGGGTGGCTTTTCCAGGCTCCATCCGCGCAGTGCCTTCGCCAGCCCCGCCATTCCCGCGTGAAATTCCGCAGTCGCAGTGGGGGTCCTCATGGCAACGATTTCGGCTTCCCGCTCCGCAGTGGGGTGATCTACGCGCAGGTAGAAACTGCGCCGGCGGAGGGGATCGCCGATGCGCCTTTCCTCGTTCGATGTGAGCACCACGAACGGAATGCTCTTTGCCTGAATCGTCCCGAGCTTGGGAATGCTGAGCTGCCAGACGCTGAGCAGTTCAAGCAGCATTGCTTCGAACGCGTGGTCCACCTTGTCCAGTTCATCAATGAGCAGGACGCAAGGCCGTTCATATTGCAGTGCGCGAAGAAGCGGACCCGCTCGGAAGAACTGTTCGCCGTGCAATTCGTTCTTCAGCAGCTCCCAATCAACACCCGTAACTTTGGCTTTCAGCTCTACGCACAGCCTTTGCAGCGACTCATCGAACTTGCCGATAGCCTTGTCTTCGCCGATCCCTTCGTAGCATTGCAGGCGCTCCACGCTGGTATTGGCTGCTTGAGCGACCGCGTATGCAAGTTGTGTCTTACCACTGCCAGCGGGCCCTTCAGAGAGCACAGGACGATGCAGCGAACTGGCGAGAAAAACTGTCGTGACGGCGACGGAATCGGCGATGTAGCCAGATCCCCGCAAACCGTCGCTGACTTGCTGAGGGGAAGAGAACACGCGAACCTCCTGCGCCGCCCGACGTCTCGCAATTTCCGGGTCGAGTGCCAAGACGCTAATGCCAAGCTAAATTTCGGTCAAGTCACCCTCAAAATGGCTGTTTTGACCGAAAAGCCAATAGCGGATACAAGGAAATCAACTTGGTGGTAGAGGTTTGAATGTGAAAACAGTTGTGATGAACGAATCTGCTGGCGAAGACCTGGAGCGGTCAGACGAAGGCGCGAAACGACATCCCTTGAGTCTCGCACGGCCGCATGTGTTGACCAGCCCTCCGCCCTCACATGGCCCGGAACTGACGACAGTGTTTGAGAGGCACTATTCCGTCAAAGAACTTGCTACTCTCTGGAATCTAAGCGACCGAACGATCCGCCGGATGTTCGTCGGGGAGCCCGGTGTCGTTGAGTGGGGGACGTGTGAACGTAGGAGGAAGAGAGCCTACAAGACGCTGCGCATCCCCGAGAGCGTAGCGCGGCGAGTGCACCGGAAACTCAGAAAAGTCGGGTAGCTTCGAGCAAGAACGAAACATGCGCAGTCGGGTTAATATTCCCGTGCTTCGATCCGCGATAATCTCGGTGGTCTGGTCCTCAAGTGAGTTTTGTGATGCGGTTGGCCTCGACCCGGTGTTCGCACACTCCTTGTGCGGTGACCCTTATCGGCCACTCCCATGTTCACCCAAGCCGCCCTCTGATTGGCGGTAAGCCGTTGCTGTCTTTCGAGCACCCATGGCGCATAATGCCGCTGGGTGATCGTCACGCTGGAGTGCCCCAGCAGGCGCGACACCTCATCAAGCGGCATTCCAGCGAGCAGATACTCGACCGCAAAGGTGTCCCGCAGCATGTGAAGATGCGCCGGCTTGGGGCGGCCTTGGGAATCGGTGAATAGCTTGGGGTACATTTCCGTCGCCTCGGACACCACCTTTGCAAAAATCTTCTGCCAGTTCGACACTTCGGATTTGCGCTTGGAACAACCGCTCCAGAAGAAGTAGTTGGGATCGGTACAGCCGGCAGGAGGGACGTTGCGTAATTGCTCGGCTACCCTGTGCGGCAGCAGCACACACACGGGGGCGCTGGCCTTTGTCCTGACCTTCGCCTGGTATACGAATAGGGAGTCATCGCTACGGAGACTGCTCTTGGGCAGGCAAGCCGCATCGCCCGCCCGAAGGCCGCTCCAGCGCAAGAGTTCAAGGTAGGCGCGTACTCGACGGGAATTCGTGGTGTTGCCATTTCTTTCCTTGCCGCGGCTGTCGTAGTAATACGTCGCCTCGATCAACGCATCGTATTGTTGCCGGCTGAAGGGGAGTGTGGCTTCCTGGTGGGGTGTGACATTCCGGATCTTCTTCGCCGGATTCTCGGTCGTCCATCCCTGATCCATGCAGAACCGAAAAAACGTTCGCAGCCGCTGATGTTGATTGTGGCGAGTGGTCGGTGCGCCTGTCCAAGAGAGAAGCCACGAACGCAGAGTGGAGACGTCCAACTGATAAAGGAGGATGATCGCTGGCTGCTGAGCCGCGCACCAGGTCAACAGACGGCTCAATGTGAGTTTGTATTTGCTTTGTGTGGCCTCCTCTCGATTCAGGCGATTCACCTCCTGAAGAAACTGTTGGACGGCCAGAGCGATCTCCACCAGACCATTCCGCGCGTTCAGTCTGGCTTCGAGTTGTCGCTGCAGTTGCCTGGCGGGGTCGAAGCAGTCGCGCGTTTCGCGGGCCTTCTGTTCGGCTTTCTCCCAGCTGCGGGTTTTTGCGCTGACGAAGCGGTCCTTGCCGTTGCGATACACGTAGAGCCACTTCATACAATGGCAGCGGGCCCAATTCGGCTGGTCCCGTTTGGGACAACTGCCCTTGTGGCGCGTGTATACCTTGACGGTAACGACAGATCTGTCAGTGTTAGGCTTTAGCGGACCGGCATGGATCGCGTCCCGCGAGTTCGTCTCATTCTCGACCTGGATCATGGATCATTCCTTCTGCATGCCTTCTGCATGGAATTGTGCGCAATGTAGCATCGGCTCAGGGTTCGGACAAATGGCCGACAGAAAAGGCGAAAAGGGCCTAGAAAGGCTGTGGATTTCCTACACTTTTCCTACACATTGCGTTTTTGAGGAAGGAACTACGTGGAGAGTCAACAACTTAAGAATTGGTTGCGGGGGGTGGATTTGAACCACCGACCTTTGGGTTATGAGCCCAACGAGCTACCAGACTGCTCCACCCCGCAGTCCGATCATAGCAACCGTTCAAGAGGTCGTCAAACGGTGGCGTGCGTC
>Ga0335073_10001518_pt1 | contig 31124 bp, 24 predicted proteins | sample Lox_Sample_22_FD_207093 | JGI IMG/M metagenome (GOLD analysis project Ga0335073, IMG submission 207093) | Soil microbial communities from Loxahatchee National Wildlife Refuge, Florida, United States - Lox_Sample_2.2 | ecosystem: Environmental > Terrestrial > Soil > Wetlands | place: USA... | reverse complement strand
TTTGCCTGAAAAGGTGGTTCAGTATGAACCGTACCGGTCGGACGGCGTAATAGAGCAAGTGCAGCGGCTGCGGGAGCCGCACTTCCTGCCAGTCCGATTCCGCGGGAACGAATATGCGCTCGAACACGAGAGTCGCACGATCGCGCCAGCCCCTGGCAAAGGCAAGATGATAGCGCAAGGCCTCGAGATGGCGGAAATTGCCATCCTCGCGAAACAGGAATGACGACGCTGTGCCAGCGAGCGTTCGTGTCTTTGCAGTGTCGCAATCATTGCTGATCGACGATGGCAGGTCCAACCCCAATACCTCCTGCGCCAGAAGCAGGCTGTGCCTCAGCACAAGACCACAATTCGCGGCTTCCGCCCAATGAATGCATGATTCCCAATTCAGTTCCTGCGCTGTTTGCACGTGGCAAGCCACGTCGCAGAGCCATTGCAAATTCAGCCAGCAATGCTTGGTCCCGTGGGCGCAAAGGTAGAGCAGCATGTGTTCCGGCGAGAGGCGAAGAAATGACGCAGCTTCATGGTGCTCAACTTGCGCAGCTTCAAAAAGCTGATCCACCGGCAACTGAAAGGAAAACATCTCGTGCAGCGCGCCCCAGTGCAGATCGACCAGGAAACCTGGCACGTCGTGGACAAAGTCCACCTGGCGATTTCTGGAGTGGAGCAAGACCGCATCGGCATTGCCGGGCATCGGAAAACGGAGCCGGTAGCCTTCGTGCACCAGGATGTCGCGCGCGGCCGGCATATCGCCCGGCCGGACCAGCAGGTCCAAATCGAGGAACTCCCTCAGGGCGGCATTCCGGTAAGCCAGCAAAGCAAGCGCCGGACCCTTTACAGAAATCACGGCGACGTTTGCCGACTGAAAGGCGTTCAGGATCCGCCGCCACTCCTGCAGCCGGACCAGGTTGTTGCGGGCGGTAAGCAGCCATCGCTGTTGAAGGCGCTCACGAATCTCCGGCGGAACCGAATCCTCGCCATACTGCTTTAGAGCGTAAGCGACGAGCGGCATCATCGAGTGAAAATCTGCAGTACGCTCGACTGCCGCCCAATCGAGGGGTTGCGCCAAGACCTCTTGAAGACAGCCGTTTGCGCCAGACAGGAACGTTCGGGCAAGCTGCACTACGAGATTCGTCTCGCGGCAAACGGCCCCGTACCGAAGGGAAGGCTGAGTCTGCATCGTTGGACCTCAATTGTAGCCCTTTTCCCGCCCGGTACGACCCACTTCAAGGTCGCCACAGTCGCGAGTCACGTCAAAATTCCTCCAAGGGAGCAGGCTCTAATTTCTTGCCATTCCACACTCTACTCGAGTAAGCTTCTTACGCTCGCCGAATCCGCTAAATTGGAGGAACGTCCAATGAGGCGTAGTGTCGATCGCACGATAAGTTGCTTCCGCATTGCAGCAGCCGCCTTGCTGCTGGCAGGGTTGATGACGCCAGCACTCGCTCAAGACAGTCTCATCCAGCGAGACCAGACCGCACAACAAGACCGGATCACCGAGCGAGACCAGATGCCTCCGCCGGACCCGATCTACGCTGGCGGTATCGTCGAGGACTGGACGAGCCACCGAGTAGTCTTCCCCAACCCGGGTACCATGGAAGACGCGATAAGAAACGGCACCTACGAGAAATGGCACCAGATCGTCTCCGATCCGCGCTATCGAATGCAGTGGATGAAGCGGAACGCCGCCGGGTCGGCCCCGGTCTTCGAAAACCGCTTCAGAAAGTTCAAGGAAAAGGACGAGAGTACTCTCCAGGGGATGTGGCAAGTGGCCCTTTCCGGAGGAGGGAACGCTTCTGCCCCGGATAAATTCCCGGCAAAGTACACCTTCTCTCCTATTTATGGTGCGGATTGCATCCACGACTACGTGGTTTTCCCTATATCGGCAGCCGGTGCCCAGTATAGTCAGGCCAACCTCCTCGGTGTCACCAACCTATACACAACCACCTGCTCGGGGACGGTACCGACCGTCAAGTTTGCCTATTACGTTGGCACTGGCACTTTTCAGACTTCACCGGTGCTTTCCGAAGATGGAACCGAGATAGCCTTTGTAGAGAGCATCACCGGCAACGGCACCAGCACCGGGTCGAAATTTCACGTGCTCACAATAGGAACAGACGGGAACGGGGGTTGCCCATCATCGATCCCGTGCAACGGAACTGCCTTTGCTCCGCCAGTGCAGCCCAGCTACGTGAATGGGGTACAGCAGACGCCCTTACTCAACAACGCGGTGGACAGATACATTGTAATGAGCGGCTTCGTCAGCGACACGCGCTCGTCGCCTTACGTTGACTATACCCACGATATTGCCTACGTGGGGGACGACAACGGAATGCTGCACAAATTCACACCTGTGTTCACCGGCACCCCACTCGAGGCGGGCTCCCCGTGGCCGGTTGCGGTTGCCCCTGCGGGGACGATACTTACGCCTCCGATCTTCGACGGTGGGGCCAGCCAGAATATCTACGTTGGCGGCAGTAACGGTGTGCTTTACTGCGTAACGGCTGCAGGCGCGAGCTGCGGCAGCGTCACGGTGGGAACCGGTCCCATTGTTGGCGCACCCATTGTCGATATCACCTATGAAAAGATCTATACGTTCGCCAACAACACAACCACTGGGCACGCCGTCCTGACCCAGGTGCCTATCAGCTCCGCAGGCTTTGGAACACCCGTCAGTGCCAACATGGGGTATGCCTCATCAGCAACCAACGGAACTATAGATCTGTACGGCGGGGCGTTCGACAACACCTACAACACAACCGGTACGGGATACATGTACTTCTGTGGAAGCGGTGCGACCGCCGCTTATTCGACTCTATACCGGGTTGCAATCACCAGCGGCGTAATGAGCAGTGCGAACGATGGCAACAGCTACCCGCTGGAGTCAAGCAGCAACGGCAATTCTCCGGGCACCACGGATGACTGCTCGCCGCTCACTGAGTACTACAACAGCGGCCAGGGCATAGACTGGCTCTTCGCGAGCGTAGGGGGTAGTGGGAGTGCTGTCTGCGGCTTCAGTCACGGGTGCATCGAGAGTTTCAATATCACAAGCGGAACATTCCCAGGTGCCGATACCGCAGAGAATAGCACTGGCTTCAACACGAGCGGGACCACCGGAATTATCATTGATAATCCCAGCACAGTAACCGGGGCATCGCAGATATATTTTGGAAACATAGGAGCCGGGACGGGGGAGCAACTCTCACAATCCGGGCTGAAATGAGGTCAGCATGAGTGAACCGGAACAGGTGGGCTGAGCGAAGGCGCGGGAATTGGAGAATTTTTCCAATGAAGCGAGTTCATCATCTTTCGATAAATGGCTTTCATGTTGTGGCTGCTGTGGTTCTGTTTGCATCTGTGAGGGTGGCGCTGCCGGCATCGGCTCAAGAGCAGAACGACGAGAGTGTGAATCAAATCGACATCGAATACCTCAATCGCGGACTGGTGGAGGATTGGAGCACTAGGCATGTTGTCTTCTCCAACCCCGGCACCCTGGAGGACGCGCGCCGGAACGGTAGAGAAGAGGATTGGCGGCGCATTGTCAGCGATCCTCGCTACCGAATGCAGTGGGTCAGGCGGTACGCTGCAGGAGCCGGGTTGACGGCAGACCACAAATCCCGAGATCAAGATAGAGATTGGTATAGAGAGAGAATAAAGCGGGATGTTACGCTCCACGGGGATTGGGCAGTAACGATTGGAGCATCGGGTGCGAGTGTCGCCATCGACATGAGTCCGGCAAAGTTCACATTTAATCCTCTCTTTCCACCGGATTGCACTAATGACTTCGTAGTATTTCCTGTCGCCAACTCCGCCAGCAGCGGTGCCAATCTTGTCGGCGTCAACAATCTGTACAGCGGCACGTGCACCACAGGGACTGTTCCCAACGTGCTCTTTGCTTATAACGTTGGTACAGGCAGCGTCCAGACTTCACCCGTCCTTTCAGAAAATGGCACCAAGGTGGCCTTCATCGAGAGCAAGACCAGCGGCGCGTCGATCTTTCACGTGCTCACGCTCGACAAAAGGGGGAACTCCGGTTGCGCAACTTCGACAAGTCCCTGCAACGGAACAGCCTATAATTCCCCGGCAGTTCCGGGAACGAATAACGCTGCGGTGGATACAAAGATAACGTTGAACGGAAACGGGAGTTCGAACGTACCGGTCACGCGCTCCTCGCCTTTTGTCGATTACACCAACGATATTGCATACGTGGGGGACGACAACGGCAACTTACACAAGATCACCAATGTCTTTGGCATCTTCGGCGGCACCCCGGCTGAAGTCGTCATCTCCGGCTACTGGCCTGCCTGCACCGGTACCTTTACTACTTCCTGCACTGGCGCTCCTGTGCTTTCCAGTCCGGTCGTCGACGGCTGCGCCACCACCGGCAGCAGCTCTCCTCCCCCCACCTGCCCTGGAGGGGCGTACGGCAGCGGACTCATGCTGATCGGGGGCAGCACCGGTACCTTTACTACTTCCTGCACCGGCGCTCCTGTGCTTTCCAGTCCGGTCGTCGACGGCTGCGCCACCACCGGCAGCAGCTCTCCTCCCCCCACCTGCCCTGGGGGGGCGTACGGCAGCGGACTCATGCTGATCGGGGGCAGCACCGGTACCCTTTACGGAGATCCGACGTCGTATGGCGGATACTCAGGGTTCTCGGGGATCGGCGGCTACAATTTCACCAGCAAAGCAGCGAGCGTGGGTAGTACCGTTCTGGATGCGCCGATTCTAGACGGCACTACTGAAAAGGTATTTGTGGCAACCACCAAGGGCAGCAACCTGGCTGTGGCACAGCTTAGCATTTCGCCTACCGCATCCAGTAGCACAAGTAGCACACCGTTTGTCTCAACCACTCCTATTACTGCGACCACGGGGGCCTCCGGAACCGATGCGTACAACGGAGCGTTCGACAACGCGTATCTCTCGAGCGGCACTTCGACTACCGGCGGCACGGGATATATGTATTTCTGTGGAAACCTCACTGGCGCTGCTACGCCGGCGCTTTGGCGGGTTGCAATCACGACCGGCACAATGAGCAGTTCAAATGATGGCAACTTCTTCCAGCTTGTGGCTTCGGGCAATACGGGCACAAACTATGACTGCACGCCACTTACCGAGTTCTACAACTCCACTTCGAATACCGACTACCTTTTCGTGGGCGTGAAGAACAGCGGAGCCCCGTCGGGCTGCGCGAGCTCATCATGCGTGATGAGTTTTTCGCTTCCAACCGCTTCTCCCTTCACGTTTCCTTCTGGCGTCATCTCAGCAACAAGCATCCCATCAAGCAGCACTCTGGCATCAAACGGCATGAGCGGGTTTATCATTGACGACTCTTCAGGCAGAGCAGGGGCATCGGAGATATACTTCGGGAATCTGTTTGCCGGTACAGGGGTACAAATGTCACAGTCGGCGCTAAAATGAGGTCACAACACAATGAGTCAACCGGAAGAGACAGACCGAACCGCAGATCAACCGGAGGCACAGCGGCCCCAGAAAAAGCTCTACCAAAGGCCTGATTTCCGCTTCGAGCGTGTCTTCGAAACCCGAGCACTGACCTGTGGCAAGATATCCGACACCCAGGCGCAGTGTCTCCACGAATTGAAGAATTCCTGACCACGACGAGATGAGTGCAGAGACACAACGACGCTCGGCGGTAGGTTGTGAGCTGGCCGCCGACATGGTTCGCAATTTTGGAGAAGTCCGCCTCAAGGTGACCGGGGCCAGCATGATCCCGGCGATCTGGCCGGGCGATGTCATCACCGTTCACAGCTGCGATATGGGCGATCTACAACCTGGGGAGATCGTGCTGTACAGGCGGGAAGGAACACTGGTCGCTCACCGAATCGCCTGGATTCGCGGCGATCTCCTGAGCACGCGGGGAGATGCCCTGCAACACGATGACCTGCCGATAGGCGAATCCGAGATTGTGGGAAAGGTTTGCCTTGTTCGCAACGGTCGATGCATAAATCCCAGCCAATCCTCCTGGCAGCGTGCCGGCTCGTCGATCCTGCGGCGATCGGATTTCTGCATGCGCATGACGCTCCGTCTGGGGCGCCGCTTACGGCGGCACGGAGACAGGGTAATCTCATGACCGGGCTGGCCGCGTCAGTGGCGCAGGAAGTCGTCATCGATATCGGCCGCATGCCGATTCAGGTACGTAGCGAAAGTCCGGAGTTCCTGCGCATGCTCGAACAACGGTACTCCGGTTTTCTCAGCACGAAGGCGTGTCCCGTCTTCGAATTCGATGTTGAGCTGGTCGCGCCGAGACGAATCACCCAAGAAGACGATGTCACGGTGCGCTTCAGGTCGGACCGATGGCTCATTGAGCGCGGAGACCTGCGCGCGGAGTGGGATCCGGTATCGCGCCGCGGCCGGATTGTCCAGTCATCGAACCCCTACTCGATCGATGCCGTGCTGCGTATCATTCACAGCCTGATGCTGGCCCGGGAAGGTGGGCTGCTGATCCATGCAGCAAGTGCCGTGCGCAATGGCAAGGCTTTTTTGTTTGCGGGCATCTCCGGGGCGGGAAAGACAACCATCTCGCGCCTGGCTCCGGCGGACGCGACGCTGCTTACGGACGAGATCTCGTATCTACGACCTGATGAGGTGCACAATGGACATGGCTACATCGCCCACGGCACGCCATTTGCAGGAGAGCTGGCCAAAGTGGGAGAGAACGTCCAGGCACCATTGGCGGCCCTGTATCTATTGCAAAAGGGATCCGAGAACGCGATAGAACCGGTGAAGGCCAGTGAGGCGGCCCGCAGGTTGCTGGAGAACGTACTGTTCTTTGCGCTCGACGCGGAGCTGGTGGGTTTGGTTTTCGAATCGGCTTGCGAACTGATCCGCCATGTTCCTGTGTACTGGCTGACATTTTTCCCGGATGAACGTGTATGGGAGCTGATCGCATGAGTCCTGTATACATCGCCAGGTCGACTGGGGTGGCTGCGCGCTCGCTGGACGGCGAGATGATGATCATGTCCGCCAGGGACTCGACTCTCTTCACGCTGAATGCGGTGGGCACCGTAATCTGGCAGTCGGCAGATGGAAAAACGTCGCTTGCGGAGATCGTCGAACAAAAAATCTGCCCGGAGTTTGAAGTCGATCCGGTGGACGCGCTGAAGGATGCCGAGAGCTTCGTGAACGATTTGGCTGGTCACGGCATCCTGGTTCTGTCCGATGGGCCCATCCAGTCTGCGAATCTGTTACGGGAGAAGGCGCGATGAGCCTGATGCAGGAGCTCGGGCAGCGCGCGCTCGATCGCGGCATTCCGCTCAGTGTGCAACTCGACGTTACCTATCGCTGCAACGAGCGCTGTATTCATTGCTATCTGGACCACGACGATCACGGTGAAATGACCACAGCCGAAATCCGCAGCCTGCTCGACCAGCTGGCCGAAGCTGGTGTCTTCTTTCTTACGTTGAGTGGCGGCGAAGTTTTCATGCGCAGAGACTTCTTCGACATTGTCGAGTACGCCCGCTCGCTGATGTTCAGTGTAAAGATCAAGACAAACGCATTTATGATCCGGGAAAAAGAAGCGCAGCGTCTGCGCGACCTGGCTGTCCAGGACGTACAGGTCAGCATTTACTCCAATCGGCCTGAGGTGCACGATGCCATTACGCTGCTTCCAGGGTCGCTGAAACGGTCTATTGCCGGGATACGGCTTCTGCGGTCGCACGGTGTAAAGGTCACTCTGGCGAATGTCCTGATGATGCGGAACCTGAATGACTACGCGGGGGTGAAGGAGCTTGCGGAGGAGTTGGATGCAGGATATACCATCGACCCGACGATCACGCCAATGATGGATGGAAACCGCGATGTTCTCCGGATGGGCCTGGGCATTCCTCAACTGCAGGATGTGTTTCGCAACTCCGACCTGGTTGGCGATGTCGACGAGTTCTGCGCCCCCCCACCCGCCGTGAATGATGAAACGCTGAAGGAGCTTCCGTGCAGCGCGGGACATACCGCCTGTTACGTCTCGCCCTATGGCGACCTGTTTCCATGCGTGCAGTTCCCTTTGCCCAGCGGCAATGTGCGCCGGCAAAGATTCATGGACATCTGGCGTCATTCCCACCAGCTCAACGAGGTGCGCTCCATTACGGCGCGCGACCTGCCGGTGTGCTCGGGATGCGATCACGTCGGCACCTGCACGCGCTGCCCCGGACTGGCCTACATGGAAGGAAACATGCGCGGCCCGTCCACTCAGGACTGCGAAAAATCCTTTGCCAGAACCGGAATACCGTCGGCCAACATGCGCCGCAAAAGAGCTGCTCCTGCGCTTCATGGTCTGGTCCAGATCGCAATACCACTGCCGCAATCCGGCCTGGCATAAATTCTGAGACCACCATGTCCGCACAATCGTATGAGACTACCTGGGACCCGGTCTGGGAGTGGATTTTCCAGAGCAGAGAATGGGGTAAGTATCCGCCTGAGCATGTGATTCGCTTTGTGGCGCGCCATTTTTATCGAGCAACCGACCGCAGCGAGATTCGACTTATCGAGATTGGCTCCGGGCCAGGTGCCAATGTCTGGTTCATGGCCCGCGAGGGTTTTGCCGTGTCGGGCATCGATGGTTCACCGACAGCCGTTCAAAAGGCCCGTCAGAGATTGGCTGGCGAAGGGCTCGTGGCCAATCTGCATGTTGGAGATTTCGCGCAGTTGCCCTGGCCGGATAACAGTTTTGACGGGGCGATTGAGAACGCGAGTCTTTATGCCAATCCATGGACAGGTATTCAGCGTGCGCTGGTTGAAGTGCGCCGCGTACTCAAACCTGGTGCGCCATTTCTTTCATCTTTCTTCACCGACCGGACATGGGGATATGGCGACGGCGACATGGTTGAACCCGACGGATTTGTAAACCTTCGTAAAGGCCCGCTTGCAGACGCAGGGTTCTGCCTCTTTCTCAAGCGCTCCCGGGTTGCGGATCTCTTCCATGATTTCTCCGATATCAATGTCGAACGAGTCTCCTGGACACTGGATGGTGAGCAGCATCTGGTAGAGCAATTTGTCATTGAATGCCGCAAACCTGAGGCCGAAGAACTCACAGGGCTGGACAGACGCAATTGAGATCCGTCGGAGTCGTCACTACATCCCGCGCAGACTACAGTGCTTATCGCCCGCTTCTGAAGTCTTTCCAGGCGGATCCGGAGATATCGCCAAAGTTATATGTCTCCGGCATGCATCTCTCTCCGGAATTTGGATTGACCGTCGGTGCTATTGAGAATGACGGCATCGCGATCACCGAGCGCATCGAAGTATTGATTTCCTCGGATACTCCGGAAGCGATTGCGAAGTCCATAGGCTTGGGGTTGATCGGGTTTGGCCAGGCCTTCAGCAAATACCGGCCGGATATCCTCGTGGTACTCGGAGACCGGTACGAGATGCTTGCCGCTGCGCTGGCGGCGCTGCCTTTCAAAATTCCTGTCGCTCATCTGGGCGGAGGCGAGCTGACACGAGGCGCCATCGACGATGCGCTGCGCCACAGCATCACCAAGCTGAGTCATCTGCACTTTACCTCGACAGAAGCCTATGCCCGTCGTGTCGTCCAATTGGGAGAAGACCCGGCCCATGTTTTTGTATCGGGGGAACCGGCGCTCGATCATGTTTTGACTGCGCCGCAGCTCGCACCTGAAGAACTGCACCGCCGCTTTGGCGTCGATGTCGAGCGGCCATTTCTTCTTGTGACCTTTCATCCTGTCACCCTCGAATACGAACAGGTCGACTGGCAGACTGACGAACTCCTGGCGGCGCTCGATCAGGCGCGCTTCTCTGTCATTTTCACCATGCCGAACGCCGATACATCGGGACGGGTCATCACAGCCAAATTCCGGCAATGGGTCGAATCGCATCCCGGCGTGACCAAGCTGGTGGATAGCTTTGGCGCCGAGGCATACCACAGTGTGCTGCGTCGCGCTGTCGCCGTTGTGGGAAATTCCTCCAGCGGACTCATAGAAGCCCCATCCTTTAAAGTCCCGGCAGTGAATATCGGAATCCGTCAGGCAGGCAGGATCCGCGCGGCGAATGTCATCGATGTTGATTGCAACCGGGCGGACATTCTGGCCGCAATTCGGAAGGCCGCCTCCAGTGAGTTTCACTCATCTCTTCAATCGCTGGTAAATCCCTATGCGAGCAAGACAAACTCAGCAGTATCCACCATAACAAGCGTTCTGAAAAACGCGAGACTAGACGATGCACTTCTTCAGAAGAAATTCTATGACCTACCGTGAACTGGCCACTAACTCCCTGGCGCTTCTCCTGGAGGGTCACTCGCCCAGAACCTCTCAGAAGAGCTGCAAGAGGAGCTAGTCCAGGCCTTTTTGAGAAATGTGCGGGAAGCCAACGAGACGGCTGTACTTCGTCTGGGCTAAGCACGCGGTTTATATACATGTGCGGCAAGTATGTTCTTGCCCTTCTAAACAGTACCTTCTCAACGTGTGCCAAATCCGTAGCGCCGTGTCCCCGCATCTGGCATCCTTCGGGTGGTGGATTGCGATCCGCTGGAGGAGCAAAATTGATCGAAGATTCGTGCTCAGATGGCGGCATCCGGCGTATGGTGGATGAGCCCGCATCCGTTCATCTTCAACTTTCCTCAGGATCTGTGCGCCATGACAATCAGTCCTCTCGCTGCCATCAATCACATCGTCGTTCTGATGTTGGAAAACCGCAGCTTCGACCACATGCTTGGCTTCCTGTACGCTGACAGTGGCAATATCTCTCCAACAGGCGATCCCTTTGAGGGACTCACCGGGACCGAGTCCAACCCTGACAGCAACGGGGTCGCTGTCACCGTTTCAAAGATCCAGGCTACGGACGCGAACGCGTATTACATGCCCGGAGCAGATCCAGGAGAGGGATACTCCGCGACAAACTCGCAACTCTTCGGCAGTATCGATGCTCCTGTACCGGCGGTCGCGACAAATCAGGGCTTCGTCACCGACTTCAGCTACACGCTGGGCTGGGAGGCGAAAGAAAAGTGGTCCATACTTTCCGGGACCACCGCAAACAGCATCATGGGTGTTTTTACGCCCCAGATGCTTCCTGTGCTCTCGGGACTGGCCCAGGGCTATGCGGTGTGTGACCACTGGTTCGGCTCGGTCCCAACTGAAACCCTGCCCAACCGCGCTTTCGTCTGCGCCGGCACGTCCCAGGGCCATATGAGCGACACCGTCAAGAGTTATACCAGTCCAACGATATTCGGCTTGTTATCCCAAAACAATATAAGTTGGACCATTTACGGGTATATCGACCCACCGCTCACCCGGCAGGATTTCCCGGATACCTTGAATGCCGATGATAGTCATTTCGGTCTCTTTACGGATTTTCAGGCGGCTGCCGCCAATGGCACGCTGGCTTCCTATGTCTTCCTGGAACCGAGCTGGGACTCCGCCGGCAATAGTCAGCATCCGAATTACGACGTCGCCCTCGGTGAGCAACTTATCCACGACGTGTACTACGCATTGCGCAATGGACCCAACTGGAACGAAACGCTGTTAATTATCACCTATGACGAGCATGGAGGCTGCTATGACCATGTCCCGCCGCCATCAGGCGCAGTCCCGCCGGACAACTCCGTGGGTGATTATGGCTTCGACTTCACACGATTCGGTCCACGAGTGCCAACCGTGCTTGTTTCCCCGCTGATTGCGGCCGGGACGGTTTTTCGAGTGGCACCGAACGCTATGCCGCTCGATCACACCTCGATTTTGAAGACTGTCGAATTACGATGGAGCCTGACGAGCCTCACGGCGCGCGATGCAGCCGCAGTCGATATTGGCGCCGCGCTGACGCTTACCTCGCCCCGTACGGACGATCCTCTCGCCGGAGTTGTTGTGCCCGTAAACGCCACCCCGAATCCCAACGTGGACAGACCGTCGCACTTGCAACAGGTTCATGCCGAACTTGTTTCACAACTGCCTGTTCCAGATAGTGGTGGCGGTGCGCACCACACAATGCCCGCATTGACAACGAACAGCGATTATAGGCGGTATATCAGAGAGCGCACGGCAGCATGGAAAGCCACGAAACGCAAAAGCTAAAGACGGAATGGAATGTGCTCCTGGCGATCAGCCTGATGGATCAGGTCTCCGAGGCTTCGTTGCTCATTGTTGGTCAAAGAGGCAGCCAATATCTCTTGCGCCACGAGCGCGTCGATAACTTGGAGCTTAACGCATTCCGCTGGAGACCGGCTCTCCTCATCCCATCTGTTGTCGTCAATCGAGGCAGCCTGACAAGAGCGCAATGAGACGCCCGGAGCGCTACTTTACGTGCTGTCAGGCTCCAGCCTTGGCAAAGTGTGCTTCGATTTCTTCAAGAGTCTTGCCTTTGGTTTCAGGAAGGAAGAAGGCAGCTGTGAGGAAGTAGACAACGGTGAAGCTTGCGAAGAGAAAAAACATTGCCGAATACCCGTACTTGCTGGCGACCGGCAGGAAGATTACGGCCAGCGTAGTCGAAACCAGCTGATTGATAACAAGCGCAATGCTCATTCCGTTCGAACGGATGCGCGTCGGCATAAGCTCAGAAAGCGCCAGCCAGACACATACTCCTGGGCCGGCAGCGTAAAAGCCAACAAAGATGTACAGAAAGACCGCGACCAACCATCCATGGCTCTCGCTCGGCACGCGCCCGATCAGCGCCCGCTCGATCGTGAGCGGGGCGTTGCGCGCCTCTGCAACACTGGCGAAGGGATTCTTAAAGAGGGCTTCGACCTTATTAGAAGGGACGCTACTCTCTCTCGTAATATCGATCGGCTGTGCCGATACGTCATTCGAGCGCAGGAACGTTGTAGCGCCCGTAAATCCGCCGTAGGAATAAATCACAGCCAGCGAAGCATCGGCCGGATCAATCGAGCCGTTACCGCTGGCCGCCAGAAGCTGCTTCGCCATCTCCGGCGTAAACTTCAGGTCGAGCGCCTGGTCCTGTCCGACCATGGCCTGTACTGCTGCGCGGCAGTCAACGTTTCTGCTCTCTGTCTGTCGGAAGAGGATTCCAACAATCACCATCGAGACAATAATTCCGGAGGTGCCGACGATAAGCAAAAACTTACGACCCTTTTTGTCGACGAGGGCTATGCCCGCGATCGTCAGCAGGAAGTTTGTGATCGTGAAGATAACATAGCCCCAGTGCGCATGGAGATCAGAGAGCCCGCTCTGCAACAGGATATTGGTATTAAAGCCAATAACCGAGTTGATGCCGGTTGCCGTATTGCAAAACAGAATCACGCAGGCCAGCAGAAATGGAACCACATATTTCCGCTGAAGGAGGGAATCCCGGGTCTTTTGTCCCGGCGCAGATCTCACCTTTGCGGCGTTCGCCGTCTCCTGCATCTCCCTCATTTCTGTTTCGACATCCTCAGGTGAGCGCGAGCGCGCGAGCGCGGCCCGGGCACGTTCGATTTTGCCTTGCCGGAAAAGCCAGCGCGGCGATTCCGCCACAAACAGCGTCCCCAGCACAAAGATCACCCCGGGAGGCAGCGAAACCCAGAAGATGCGTCTCCAGATCTGGTCTTTGAAATGGAAGATAGCCGATGGACCTGCAATGCGCTCGATCGCTTCGACGCGATAGCTGTAATAAATACCAATAATCGCGGCCGCGACGATTCCCAGCGTCAGCAGCCAATTGAAAACTCCTGTGCCTTTGCCGCGAACGGAAGAAGACAGACACTCAGCAAGATACAGGGGAACAACAATGCCGATCAGGCCGCCGCTGACGCCCTGCAACAGCCGCCCGAAAAACAGCGGCTCGTACCCATGTGAAAGCGCGATCACCGGAATGCTCAGGACAAACGTAATGCCGCTGAGGGTCATCAACGATCTGCGCCCCATCCAGTCAGCCAGCAGTCCGGCAAACAGCGTGGAAAACACGCTCCCAAGCAGAACTGCAGCGACGATCACCGAGAGCTGGCCTGCGCTCAGGCCGGAAGTAGCCTCAAGATACGGCAGAGCCCCGCCAATGATTCCGACGTCTACGCCATACAGCAAGCCACCAAATCCTGAAATCAGAATGAGCAGCATGTTTTGCAGTTTGTAGTTCGACGCGGAAGACGGGAAAGTTGTATCGCCGGAATGGATATATGCCATCTGAGTCGGATCTGTACTCTTTCGAAAGGAGTTCGACTACAGTTAAGCATGATCAGGCGTGCTTGGCTAATGGTGGTGACCAGAGACGGGCTTAAAGCGCCAATTGAGTAAGACACGTTATCAGCAAGGAAGCATCCGGCGTGTGAAGCGGGGCGATGGGTCGAGAATGGAAAACAATCGGGTGATTGGAACAGTTCTCGAATACCGCACCAACGCGGCAGCCGAAAAAGCTGCCGAAGCACTTCGGATTAACATCAACAGCACAACCCCGCGTTCATCGGTTTTGGGAATGACGTTCAGAGATCTTGCGGTTCAGTTCTTCTCGACGATTGAGCGGATCAAGCCCGGAAGCTCCGTTAGATTCTGTTTCAGCGCGTAGCCGCATGCTCCCGCTTCTGACGCTGCCTTGCGCAGATCCTCATCGTCGTAGTCTGTCACCATGACCACGCGAGCTTCCGGATGGAATTCGCGGATTTGCCTGGTCGCCGCAAGTCCATCCATGTTGGACATACGGATATCCATGAGCACAATATCTGGCCGCAGGGCGGCGTATACCGCCAGGGCCTCGGCGCCATCCGAACATTCTTCCACAGTGCTGGCTGTATCGAGCACCACCCGCCGCAGCAGGCGGCGAACTCCCGGGTTATCGTCAACGATTAAGACTGTCATTCATCTCCCTGACTTGGTCGAACAATAGCGAAATTACCTGGTCGGCCGAATTCAAATCCCTACGGCGACACCTTGTGCCAGAAATCCTTCTGATAACCCTGCGCATCCACTTCGGCGGAGTGGATGACAACTGGCCGGGACCCGTGGCACGCCCACAATATCGATGTGTTGTGCCCGGTGACGTACATCGGAACAAACTGCGAATCGGCATTCTGCCGGCAATACTCGCGGATCCCCTGGGTGGGCTCCTTGCTGGTCACTGCTTTCGAATCACAAGGTATATTTGCGCCATACTGGCAGGCGAGCACGGCCCCATTGGCACAGCGCCATTCCATCACCTTGCCCTGATCAGGCTGCATGTTCAGCTTCTCGGCCATCCACACGGGCAGCTTCGGACCCGTGTACCGCGCATCCGGCTTGTCGATCGTCCCGACAGCCTTGCAGTAGAGGATCGGATCGGCATAGGTCTGAGCGGTCTGAGCGAGAACTGGCGCAAACGCTAACAGAACCGATGCGACAAAGAGCATCTTTAGCAACTTCATAAGGCACATCCCTTCCTCCCAACGCGGCATGTGATGGTATCGAAAGTACGGGAGCGGAGCGGCGAAAGCTATAGAGGTTGCTACACGATACCCATGTGGTACCACACGGGTGTATTGATCCCGCAGGGGGTTAAAGCACTCCTCGGCGCCGATTCGTGATTTGTCGGGCCGCCCTGATCGTGGCAGGATTGTGACAGTCGAAATCCCGCTGGCGGGAGGTGTCCTTGGATGAAGAGGTCCGCATCCTGATCGCGGATGATCATCCGATTGTCCGCAAAGGGCTGCGTCTCAGTATCGAAGAAGACCCGGGCCTCAAGGTTGTCGGGGAAGCCTCGGACGGAGAGATGGCTCTGTCGCTGATCAGGAAGCTGCGTCCGCAGATCGCTGTTCTCGATATCGACATGCCGAAGCTCGACGGGCTGGGAGTGGCGCGTGAGATAGCACGCCAGAAGTTGGATACGAAAGTCATCTTCCTCACGTTTCACGCTGACGAAGATCTCTTTCGCGGCGCAATGAGCCTGGGAAGCAAGGGCTACATTCTGAAAGACAGCGCGTCGCAAGAGATTGTCGCTGGAGTGCGTGCAGTGGTCTCTGGACGTCCTTACATCAGCTCGGCGATCACGGAGAAGCTTCTCCATCCACAACAAACGCCACCCCAGAACTCGATCACCGGCAAGCTGACTCCCACTGAGCGGCGAATCATGCGTCTGATCGCCGATGGCAAGTCGAGCAAGGAGATTGGCGCAGAGCTTTCGATCCATTACCGAACGGTCGAAAATCACCGCACCAACATATGCCGCAAGCTCAACCTCGAAGGGGAGGGAGCGAATGCGCTGCTTCGGTTCGCCCTTCAAAACAAGACCACTCTTTAAGAGCTTCGGAGGGGTCGGTGTTTGTGCGCGCGGTTTGCCTCAGCAGCGTGCTTCGGTCGGAGTGAATGGCAATTTAAAGACTCCGCTGTGCGCCGTGTAGCTCGCGCCGATGAACAGGACCTGAGCGCAAATGCCCCCAGCGAAGATCCAAGAAGAAGACAGGCGTCACCCTAAGGAGAGACCATGATCTGAGCGATCAGAGCGGCAACTCTGGGACCGTATCGGTGCGAGAACACTGATCATGAATTTCTCTCCTTTTGCATTCGCTGGCCGCACGACGAATTGGTTATCGCTCGTGCGAATTGGCCACGTTGGCTGCGAGTCTGAGTTCCTCGTCAGCCTGTACGAGCAGGTCCTTCGCTCTGCCGGCGTGACCACCAAGGTTGTAATGGTTGTCCACTTGGGCTTCATCGATCCGCTGCCAGGCCGAGGCAATATATTCCTGCGCCGACCGCAGATTGCCGTGCCTGTTGCCGATGTTTACAACCGGAGCCTGCGCGAAGATCGCTCCACTGCAGCCCAGAACCAAACCCAGGGCCGTACCTTTCAGCATGTCTTTCTTGATCATCATGACGAGTTCTCCTTATAGATAGTTAGTTAAGTGAATGTTTCGACGGTCATAAGTCGTTGGCTATCACCGTCGTTATTGCATGGACGATGGGTCGCCAGTCTTACTCGGCCAGCGTCCATCCGTCGTTGGGGTTATAGCTTGCAGCTGAAGCAGAGTCTGGCCCCAGGTCCTTCTGGTAGATCTGGCTGCCCTCGCTTAGGAGAAAGGTCATGATCCCCGAATCTCCATAAGTCACGGGAGCAGCCACGATGGTGAATCCACCCTTGTCTCCCGTGATGATGCGGAACGAATAGCCATCGAATATGGGAGCCGCTCCTGGTTCGGTCGATGTCACGACATCCTTCGCGAACTCGTTCAGCCGGCCAAGCGGGCTCGACGCTTGATCTGCGGGGGCTTCCCAGTACAGCCCGTCCTGCTTGCCTGGACTGCTGAGGATCTTCGTGGTGTACAGGTGTGGCGGATTGCCGTCGTGTCCACTCTGGAAATACACCTCTTCGGCATTCGCCATCGCAGAGACCGCATCGATTGCCAGCAACTCGTTCTTGCCGATGCGGCGAGCGAGAATCTCGTCCTTGCCCGCGGAGGTGCTGAAGTACCACTGCGAGGATGAATTCAACGCCAGCGGAATTGGGTACGGATAGTTGTCAGCGCCGATGTAGAGCACGCGGCTGCCGTCGGTCATTGTCACCCAGCGGTTCATGCGGTCATACTTGGCCGTAAATTCCGCAAGCGCCGCCCTGTCTTCGGCCGGATCTCCGGAAAAGACAATTGCCGTCGAGTCCGGCCCCAGTACTTGCGCTAGCTTGTTTGCGTCGCCCGCAGCCGCACGGAGCGCCTGACCGGCCTGCTCCGGGGTTGCGTAGGTTGCCTGTACTACATTTGTTGCTTCGGCAGCCTTTACCGTGTTCTCGCCCGAGACAACCGTGTCGAGCATTCCGATAACCAGCATCGCGGCGAATAGCATGCTTCCCGTCATGTATTTGCCTTGTAGTTTCATTGCAGTATCACCATTCCTTTATGTATTAGTAAGTCGTAGTTATGAGAGTGCTTTAGCGCCGGCGTCCGCCGCCCGAGTTATGCGGAGCGCGGACGTGCTGAGGCCGCGAGCGCTGCATGGCCGCCTGATGCATGCTGGCCCTCCCGCGGTCTGCCGCCTGCCGGTCGCGATCGCCGTTACCGCTCATGTAAGAGCGCGGCTGGTTGGCTCTGTTCTGGCCGCGATCGAATCCACCTGCATTGCGCTGGTCGCCACCGAGACGTTGGTCGCCGAAGCCACCGGCATTATGTTGATTGCCGTTGGGATTGTGCTCTACACCGCCATTGCCGCCGATCAGACCGTGGTCACCGTTGTTGCCGCCGTTCGGCTGGTCATGAGGATTGGTGCCGGGCTTGTCCTCGTGCCAGCCGCCATCCGGACCGAAATAACCGTTGGGGTGATAGCCGCCATTTGGACCATAATGCGTATCGGTTCCCGGCTTATAGTTGCCGTCGGGATGATACGCTCCATCTTTGCCGTACCATGCATCGTTTCCCGGTCCGACCATGCCCCCCGTATGGGTAGCGTTGCTGCCGGGATTGTTCTGTCCCCAGGGGTGATATCCGTTGTAGTTATTGTTCGTGACGCTCTTATTGATGATCGTCTTGTTAATGTAAGTGCTGTTGTTGTAGCTGACTCCGCCACCGCCGCCACCCCAGTTCATGCCCCAGGCGCCGAAGCCCCAGCCGAAGCCGCCACCGGCAAATCCCCCGCCGGCAAAGCCACCTCCGCCGATGGTCGCTCCCACAGCAACGCCTGCGGCGAACGACAGTCCCGCGGTAGCTACTGCTACGGGAGGCGTGTAAGCGGGCACGACATACGGGGCGCCATAGACCACCGTTGGGTTGTACTGCGGAACATAGACAACATCGGGGTTCGCTGGCTTGATCACAATGGTCGATGGACTCTGCTGAACCACCGTGATCTGGGAGGAAGACTGCAACGTGCCGGCTGCCTGCGCCTGGGCGCGCATCGTCTGCACCGCGGCCATCACGTCAGACTGCTGATTGACGTAGGCCTGTCCCAGGTTCGAAGTCCAGGAGAGGTTCTTCGCCAGATCGTTCAGCACAGTAGGAAACTGCGTGAGAGCCTTCACGCTAGGATCCCAGGACTGCTGATTCACGGCCTGCGTCAGGGCACTCCCGTTCAGGTTGCTGTTCTGCTGCAGCCAGTCTTCTGCGTAGGCAACCTGCTCGGGAAGGGTTGCCGAGGCCAGCACCTGCGCAACCAGAGCGTCAGGATAAAGTGCGATCGGGGCAACCAGTGAGTCAAGCTGGGCCGCGGTCTGCAATGCGACTGTCGGGGTCGTGGACGCTGTCGACTGCGTACTGTCCTGTGATGAAGTTTGCGCGATTGCTTCTGCTGGAGCGCCTGTCACAAGCAGCGTCGAGCACACCAGCACAGAGAGAAGTTGTCTCATCCCATTCATTGAATTGCTCCGGTAAGAAAGTATCTGCGTGGAGAAATCCACGCCGGCGGCGCATGCACGGATTTGAATCGTTAAACTGGTCGCGCAGCGCTATCGTCAAGAACGAGATTAGGAGAGCCGCCCGGCAAACGAAATAGAGGACACTACACGAGGAGCCGTGTGGTTCCACACGGGTGCCAAAGGGCGCCTGGGTTAGATAAGTTGTTCAGGATAGATCGCTATTTGGTTTTAGCTAGCGGAAGGAATTCGAATTTCTCGATCACCGCCTCGGCAGGCTGCTGCGAAGAACTCTCCGAATGATGAAAGTCGTAGAGGTCAATATGTATCGTTTCATGCGCCGGAGTGGGAATGTCTGAGGTAAAAATGTGGTCGCTGATTGGCTTTACTTTCAAATCGGCTGAGGCGCCGTTAACCGCCTTGAAGGACACAACTCCGGGTTCCCACCGAAATGTGTAAGTTAGAACTCCAGCAGGCGCAGTGAAGCGGCTGAGGTTTTCAGGCGCATAGAACGGCTGGACGACGTATTGTGCGTTCTTGCCTTTCGGATCGCCCCACCGGCTAAGCTCGATATCCATCTCGTTGTGGAGATCTGCGGACCCTGCATCGTCCCACGTGAAGATCCCCAGAACTGCGGAGGGCCGCATACTCGCACTGTCTCGCACCACGAATTTATAGGTGCCATATCCGAGGCTTCGGTTGAGACTGACCTCGGCGCACGACCATCGGCCATTGCGCTGGCCCATGCGCAGATGCAGATAATCTTTCTCGTCGGTCCATACATTCGCAGGGCTGTATTGGTTGGGCTCGCCCCCATGGTCGCTGATTGTCCCCCGGGCGGTCCAGTCGTAACCACTGAAGCGGACGGTAGCCGTGGCCACCGGCGCTCCCGCTTTCCCTTTTATGACTGTCACCGCGGCGACGCCATTCCCCTCACTGGGCAAGCTGACAAGCTTTGACTCGGGACGATATCCGGACTCTACAAGCATCGCCGCATACTCGGTACCGAGATGCGTTAAATTCCTCCAGGTCGAATCGGATTGAATCTTTGTATATGGCTGATTCGCGAGAGGCTGAATCCACCAAACTCCGCTATGCGCATATAGGACTATCTGCTCGCCAGGCTTCGCGTTGCTCACCCGGCCCTCGATGGAGTCCATCTCGTCCGGGCCTCCAAGGCTCGCCACGGGTACCTGGGTTATTTCGAGTACCGGCTTGCTCGGCACGTTCCGTGGCGCGCACCCGGCAAGCAGGACAGCGGCAAGCATAAGGCAACGGACTAATCCTGTCTGCCTGGAATTCGATGTGCCGCCCTTATCCATGACGCTCACCCTCTGGTGGGGAGTTCGACCGTCGTTACCGTACCTTGGCCAGATGCGGACCGTATCTGGAACTCACCTCCAAGCAAATGAGATCGTTCCTCGATTCCTGTCAATCCAAACCCGCCCTTTCCTATGTTGGAAGTACGGTTTGCGGGATTGAATCCTATTCCATTGTCGCGAATGGACAGGATGATCCGCTTCCCATTGCGTGTAACGCGGACCTCGGCCTCTGTCGCCCGGGAGTGTTTCATGATGTTGTTGAGCGATTCCTGAACAATCCTGTAGAAGTTAATGCGCAAGTCTTTTGGAAACGCGTCGTCAATGTTGTCCATCTGTGACCTGATGCGAATCCCTGACGCGGTGGCGACCGTGCGCACTATGCCTTCGATGGCCTTAGTCAAGCCAAGGCGATCTAACTGAAAAGGCCGCAAGTTGTACGAAATCTCGCGGGTTTCCTGAATTGCCAACGCTGCTTCCGCACTGATCTCTTCCATTGCATTTGGCTTTTCGCCTGGATCCGCGCTTTTTCTCTCTGCCCGCATGGAAAATAGAGCCAGGTTGTTGATCACCACCAGGCGCTGGCCCAGGCTGTCGTGCAACTCCGATGCAATGCGCTGGCGTTCATTCTCCTGTGAGGCGATCAATTGCTGCGAGAAAGCCTTCTGCATAGCCTGTGCGTGTTGGAGTTGTGATAGCCGATAACGAACCGCTGTCGCAATCATTGCGGCTCCGGCAAGTGCTTCAAGTGTTATAAACCACCAGGTACGATAGAACGGCGCTTGCACCGCTATGGCGAGTCTTTGCCCCGCATTGTTCCACACACCGTCGCTGTTCGCCGCGATCACATGGAATTCATATCTTCCCGGAGGCAGGTGGGAATAATAGGCTGTGCGCCGTGAACCGGCATCGATCCAGTTCGAATCGAGCCCTTCCAGCTTGTATCGAAATCGAATCTGATCGGAGTGAATAAAGCTCAGAGCGGTATATTCGATCTCGAGATTTTCTTTGCCGGGCGGTATCTTCAACGGACCTTGAAGAGGGACCGAGGCACGGTCGACGAAAGCCGCTTCGATCACTACGGGGGGAGGCTGCGGGTTGATGCGCACTGTTCCAGGATCGATGACGGCGACGCCGTCTTGCGTGGGAAACCAAAGCTTGCCGTCTCCGGTCTTGATGCCTGCGGGCCACATCCCTCCGTTGCACTCGACGTTCAGCATGCCATCGGCTTTTCCGTAGGCAACGGAAGTGATTGTCTTGCGCTTTCCCTCCGCAAATTCATTCAACTCCTGCTTGCTCACGCGATAGATGCCGCGGTTGCAGCTCATCCACAAATTGCCCCGTCCATCTTCGAGAATCTGGAATACGCCATTGTTGAAGAGCCCGTCGCGTTCGGAATAGCGCGTAAACTTGCCGTCCTTTAAACGGCCAAGGCCACCGTCATAGCTCCCAATCCAGATCACACCGTCGCGGTCCTCGTAGATCGTCCTGATATTGTCGCTGGGAAGACCGTCCCGTTCACTCCAATGCGTAAATCGCCCATCGTGAAACCGGGTAAGGCCGCCATATCCTCCGATCCACAAGTCTCCTGTAGCGCCTTCGATAATCACTTTCACATCATTGCCGGCCAGACCATCCTCCACAGTCAGGGTTCTGCTGGGACCTTGTCGATACGTTACGAGTCCGTTCGTCGTGCCGATCCACATTGTTCCGTCCCTGTCCTGCAAGATGGCTTGAGCCACAGTGCGTTCGGGAAGAAGCACGGGAGGCTTATGGAATTGGCCGTCGCGAAAGATCCCCAGACCTCCGTGCGTACCTACCCACAGATTGCCATCTTTATCTCCGCCAAGCGCGCTTACCAGCCGGCCAGGCAGTCCCTGAGCAGTGGTGTAGTTGGTGAATCGTCCGTTGCGAAAGCAACTGAGGCCTGATTGCCAAGCTCCCAGCCAAATCGCGCCCGAATGGTCCTGATAGACCGGATAAATATCCTGGTCAGGCAAGCCCTGTGCCTTCGAATACACATCAATCGATTGCTCCTTCAGCTGGTAAAGCCCGTTCCCCTCCGTACCGATCCAGACATTCCCTTCGTTGTCTTCCAGAAAATGGGTGAATGAGATCGAGGCCGGCTGGCCTGCGGACTCAAAATCGAGGAAGCGGGTCAGACGTTGGCCTACGTGAAACTTCCAGATATGTCCATGGGTATCACGGTGGGAGACAGTCTGAGGATGAGCAGAGTCTACTGGTTCAACCGCCTGTTCGCCTGCCGGAATAACCCCCTGCCTGCCATCGCTGGTTTCCAGCCAGACGCTCCCATTTCCGTCGATGGCGACGTTCCAAATTGAGCCGCCACCGACCCAACGGGGCAGGGGATAACTTACAAAGCGCCCATTGGAGAAGATGTGCAGGCTGGACTGATCCGTACCCCAGAAGCCCGCGTTGCCCCAATAGAGTGGCTTGTAGTGCATCCTGAGGTTGTCCGGAGTCATGTCACGAAGGCCGGTTCCTTCGTTCCATTTCTCAATCGACTCCTCCGATAACATCCACAGGTTTCCAGCGCTGTCTTGCGCCAGTCCATGAATGCTGTTTGCCGGGATGCTCTCTTCCGGGCCATAGGTGTGGAACGAGCCGCGATGATATCGGGTGACATTTCCACCTTCGCTTGTGAACCACAGGTCACCGTTTTGGTCTTCCATCATCGAACTGAACCTGTTCGAAGCGATTCCCGGGGTATTGCTCTTGTTGAACACGATGAAGCGCACGCCGTCAAACCGCGCCACTCCATCCAGAGTAGCGATCCAAAGATAACCGTCCGGAGTTTGGGCGATGCCTCGAATGACGTTCTGAGGAAGCCCGTTCTCTGCCGTCCACCCGTTAAGGCGGTACTGCGCGGCTATGGCGGTGCCCACGCAATTCATAATCAGGAAGCCCACTGTCCAAGCCACGGTGGCCTTGAAGGCGGACCGCCACCGCCACCGGCTTGCGTTGGGTAGATTTGGCCTCTGTGGCAAGACTATGCGCACTGGATCATCGCGGTTCGCAAGTCTTCCGTGGTGACTCCGACGCTGCCAACCCCGCAATGCGATGGCATGTGCCGACTGGTAGTTCTCCACGACCCGGGGATGGTCGACCGAGATATCCGCCGCACGCTGGTCAAAATCGGCCACAGGATAGCCACGCGCCTGCATCAGCGAACACATCAACTCATCAGCTTCAGTCACCGTACTCTTCGGATAATCGACGAAGCGGGATTGCACTGCGTGCCATTGGGATACGTAGCGCTCACGCTCCATTAAGTCCAGATCCCGAATCTTCAGCATCTTAATCCGCGCTTCGCGATCCGTTAACTTTGCTTCGGCCTACGTTCGGACCCATGTTGGTGCACAGCCCGATCGTACTCTGTCCCAAATCGGTCGCGTAGTTCTGCCGTGGTCTTCTTACGTTTTCTCATGTACAGCACAACAGCAACGATGATTACTAATATTACCGTGACTGCAAGAACAATCAGCTTGGATCCATCGGATTGAAATTCATTCGAGTACTCCTTACGCCTTGAGCGTCTGCGAACATCTAGTGTTCGGTTTGGGAGGTTTCCTTGTCCGCAGTAAAGTATCCAACAAGATAGTTGCCGAATGATGGTCAGAATTGCTCGTTCCACCCTAAACAGGGCCGGAATCCGGCTTCTCCGCAGGCTTTTGAAGGAAGCCACGCAGGAATGCCCTCTTCCTGCTTTGCAGGGTGCTGGCATTTATGCCTCCTGAACTACACCAACATAGAGGAAGGTACTGATGAAATGTGGGTTCTGATTACATTATCTGATATTTTCAAAATGCTCGTGTGATTATATAGTTAGTCATCGCTGATTAAGATCGCTTAGTTAAGGCATGAATGGTAGCGGTGTTCAGCTTTTAGTCGGCGGTTGCCGCGTATCGCGTTCATTACTTGAAGGACATAGGGTGTGCCAGCGATTGCCATCTGGACGACGTACTACAAGAAGAAGTTTTCGCCTAAACCGAAAATAGCTGTGGCGTGATCTCTTGGGTCGGTTGAGTTTCAGCGAGCCGCTCGCTGGGCAATCTGTCGTCGTTCGTAAGACATCGAGAGCCAGGAGCGCAGCACTGCAGGGAGACTATCTTTAACGCGTGTTCAGCTTATCGATTGCGCGCTTTAACTCCTCAAGCTTCTGCCCAGCTTCACCCATCTTGCCTTCCGCCGTCAGGCGCTGGTAGTCGGCGAGGTCTCTCGCAGCTTCCGCGATGAGCGCGTGGAGATCCTCTGCGGGCTGGGGTATGCCAGCAGATGCCGGGGCGGCTCGCGACGGCTCCGACAATGTAAGTGACGAGGTGGCTCCGCCAAAAAGGGCCGCCAGCGCCGCCTCGAAGGTTGGTCCATAGGCGAGCCGGTCTTGAAGCGCGAGCACGACGAGACGCAACTCCGGCATCGGGCTCCGCTCAGCCTGCAGGTAAATCGGCTCCGCATACAACAGCGCGCGGCCGGACGGAATCACCAGCAGGGCCCCGCGTCGCACGTGCGAGCCTTGCTGATTCCACAGCGTCAATTGTCCTGAAAGCTGCGCGTTCTGATCGATTCGCGCCTCGATCTGCAGCGGACCGTCAACCAGCTTGTTTTTCGGAAAGTCATAGACCACCGATGTACCGTAGTGTGCGCCGTCGCTGCGCCCGGCAATCCAACCAATCAGATTGTTCCGGCTGGCTGGCGTGAACGGCAGAATCTCAACGAACTCGACGCCGGTTTCGCCCGGCAATTTCATCAGCACGAAATTCGGCTGCATCGGCTCTGTCGTTTGCTCGCCGCCTTCGCTCATGCCCACTTCGGTAGCGACTGTCCACAAGTCCTCACGGTTGTAGAACACCTGGGGATCCGTCATGTGATAGAGCCCGTACACCTCCGCCTGCAATTTGAGCAATAACTCGGGGTAGCGCATGTGCTTGCGCAGCCCGGGCGGCATCGCCGACGCATCCTTGAACAGGCCCGGAAAGATGCGACGGTAAGCCGCGAGGATCGGATCCTCGGTATCAAACACATAAAACGTTGTCGTTCCATCGTATGCGTCAATGACCACCTTAACGCTGTTCCGCATGTAGTTAATGAGGTTGTCGTTGAGAGAGTAATGGCTCGCATACGGATACGTGTCCGATGTCGTGAACGCATCCATGACCCACGACAGCCTGCCATCGTCGCCGACCACGATGTACGGATCCGGATCGTACGTGAGGAACGGCGCCAGGGCCGATACGCGATCGCGCACGTTGCGCCGCATCAGCAGCCGGCTCTCTGCGTTCACGTCGTCGCTGAACGGTAATTTCCCCAGATCGCCACGGTCGAGCGCGAGGATGATGCGGCGCAGGAAGCCGCCGAGGACGATGCCGCCGCTGCCTTCGTAGGACGTGAGGCTGTTGCTCTGGCCTTGCGGGTAGTTGAACTCCTTCTGCCGCGTCTTGACGTACACGTCGGTATTGGTCAGCTCACCAAAATAGATCTCTGGACGCGTTACGGTAAGTCCGGGCACCGTGCTCTGGACGGGCATGTTGCTCAACAACAGGGTTGGCAGCCCTTCCGGCGTGAACCCGTTTACCGTATTCATCGTAATGCCGTATCCATGGGTGTAGATGAGCTTCTCGTTGATCCAGTTCTGGCTGCTCTCAGGGAGCTTGTCGACGTTCAGCTCGCGCGCCGCGAGCATCACCTCGCGCGTGGTGCCGTCGATATCATAGCGATCGATGTCGATGTCCGGAAAGTCATAATAAGTGCGGATTTCCTGAATCTGACGCAGCGTGTCCTGCAGTGCATGCACATCCCATAGCCGGATGTTCTGGATTGTCGGTTGATTGTTTGCCGGATCAATCGCCCCAACGGTCGTCTCAGCGGGAAACTCGCGTCGCGAGAACCGGTTCAATCCGTAGGCCCTCCGCGTCAGATCGATGTTGTGGGAAATATACGGTTGCTCGCGAACGAGCTCGTTCGGTTTGACGATAAAGCTGCTGACGTACCAGGCGACTATCTGAAGTGCGACATAACAGATCGCGGCCGGGAGGGCGGCCGCAACAAGCCAGCGTCCGCGTTGCTCCGACACAGCGTTAACAACTGCGATCACCGCGCCGAGAACGAGCGCCCCGCAGACGCAGAGCAGGCCAGTAAGCGTGACGTGCGCGTCCGTGTAGGTTATACCCCCGAAGACTGTGTGATCATCGAACAATCGCTCGAACCGACCGACATATACGCGCATCGCGAGGATCAGCAAAAGGAATGCAACTGTGATGGAGAGCCCGCGCCACGGCAGTCTGACGTAGCTGCTGTGATGCCTGGCGAGAGCGCGCGTTCCGCTGGTGATGAGAATGAAGAAAGCGGCAAGTATACAGGTAATCCCAGCGAGTGAAAGCAGCCAGCCGACAATGAGCTGCCATGCGGGCAGGGTGAACAGAAAGAAGTTCAGCGGCTTGCCAAAGATCGGATCCACGACGCCGGCAGTCGTATGAGGCGCGTACCAGAAGAGCGCGAGCGTCGTCCACTCCGCCATCATGCTGGCGCCGGTCGCAATGGCAATGGCGAGCGAAACTCCGAGCACAACGAGGCGCAGAACAGACTCAACCGGCAGCCTCACCGGCCGACCATTGATGAAAATCGTATGATCGGTCGGCAAATCAGGAAGATGCGCCCTCTTAAGAGCTGAAAACGATCCGTACAGAATCAGGAATGTCGCCACTGCAAAGACCGTGAAGATCGTCCACTGCAGGCTCAGAGTTTTCAAGAACACGCCTCCGTAGCCGAGTGACCGGAACCAGAGCATATCTACGTAATACGACAACGCCGTTCGACTGCCAAAGACGATGCAGGCAAGAACAGCGGCAATAAGAAGGAAGCGGCGGCGATTCCGTTTCGGATGTGTATTCGGCCAGTCAATCGACTCGGGCAATGCTCCACCTCGTCTACCAGCATCCCCGTTGAAAGATTTTCAGGCAAGGTCCTTCTTCAGTGCTTGAAAAAGGATCATCATTTGCTCTGTCCTATCGATTGGGTTTAGCCATCCAGCGGTGTCATTGGGCTGCGGCTCAATTTAAGCAGTGCTTTGAAGGACTTGGCAAATCGCGAGTGTCGTCGGGTAGCATCTCGTTGAAGGCTGCGCATCCCCTTCTAAAACATCTCTGATTTGAAATCCAGGCTGTTCAATCTACGCGTGGAGGTCTATGCTCCGACACACAGGAGATGGCATGTCCAAGAAAGAGCCCAAAAACGCTAAGAATATGAGTGCCCAGGGGTCGGTAGAGAATCTCTTTCACCCCAAGCCTTCGGGGAACGCCAAAAAGCACGCCGAAAGCGCGAAGAAACCGAGGAAGAAAGGCTCTTAACCCAGACGTTGCGCGAGCACTGAATCGATCATGGGGGCCATCGCAGAACTCGAGCGCAACCTGATCACAATGCCATCCTGCGGGACCGCCCAGCAGGGCCAGAGTCTCGGCCAGCCGGCCAAGAGCCATCGCGTCTCCCGCGCCACCATCCACCGCGTGCATGACCCTGCCCGCCGAGGAGTTCATGTGCCGCTTCCTGCTGCATCTGCTCCCCCGCGGATTCGTCCGCTGGAGCCTAACAGATGACGCTTGACTTGTAATACGTACGTACGGCTTCAAATCGTGGCAGACGTTCTAGGCACGGATAATTGAGAGTAATCTGGCTGCACTCGCGGCCGAACGCGGAAAAGAGGAACACTTCACGGCGCTCGCCGAGGAAGTCGTTGAGATGTACGCGACTGTCGACAACCGGCTGAATACCTCATCCACGACGTGCGCTTTCACCGGACCATCGCCCAGCATCGGCCGATCCCATCGTGGCGGCCCTGATGGAGACGATTACAACCGCGCTGTATGACGAGCGGCGCAAAACGGTGGAACTTTCGCGTGATTTGAAGGACTCGGCCGAAAAGCACCGGGGGGTCTATCGCGCCATTCGCGCAAGAAATGCCGCTGATGCGCGCAAGTCCATGGAGAGCCACCTTCGGCTTGCCAAGACCGCTCAGGAAAGCGAGCACGCCGCGCGGGCGCGCAGAAATCCGCGACGCCGTATACCAGAGACCGTCGCGTGAGCGAAAGCAATCTTTCTTTATTCCCGACCCGGGAACACCGGAAACCTGCCTTCGCAGGAAATGGCAACGGTTTGCGTCGGGAATTTGCCTTCCATTACGACTCCTTCTCCCGCTGGCGTAAAGTTCACCCCTCTTGAACCAATTGTGACGCGCGCGTGCTGCATGTGAATGTCTTTGGGCTGGATGCCGTCGATGACAACGCCGTCGAGGGTGATCTCGAGAGGATGCTCATCGTCCCAACCGGCCATCAGCACAGGCTGGGTGGTAACGCTGTGGACGTTGCGCAGCACAATGCCTTTGTCGACGGGAATGCGATCGCCCTTGCGGCCGGGATCCGTAAACGGATCAATGGTGGTTCCGTTGTAGAACGGGTCTATGCCGATGGGGAGATCGACGTTCTTCATACAGACATTTTCGTAGAGGGCATTGTCGACAAGGCCTCCGCGCGTGACATCGGACTTGATGCGGATGCCGTTCGCAGTGTCCTGCAGCGAGAGATCGGAGACATAAACATTGGTGACTGGCGGCGTTGCGCCGCTGCCAATGGACATGCCATGGCCGTCATAGAAGTAATTGTGCGTGACGCTGATATTACTCACCCCTCCCTTGATAGCGACGTTGTCATCGCCGGTGCGAATAAATGAGTGAGTGATGGTCACGTTCGTGGATGTTCCGGGGTCGATGCCGTCAGTATTGCGCGCAGTTTTTGGCGTGTCGATCCTGATAGCCCACGCTGTGAATCCGCGGGTGTGATTGACCGCGACATGAAAGTTAGGGGAATTGCGAAGCGTGATCTTGTAAAGGGTGAGTCCATCGGCCTGGTTTGCGATGATGAGCCGCGGACAGCTTTGTTTAAGGCCGGTGGGCTCAGCAGCGCGGGCGATCTGCCACCATGACTGGTTACTGCCCAGCATGACATGACCGCCGCGACCATCGATCGTCCCCTCCCCCATGATGCCGGTGTTGTGTGCATTGTCGATACGAATCAGCGGAAAGCATCCGCCACCACGCTCATTGATCGTTCCGCAGCGGCCCGGGGCAGTGTCGTAGTCGCGCGGATTGACGGAAGCGTAGACGGTCACTCCTGCGTCCACGAGCAGTGTCACACCGGCCTTGAGTTGAATCGGCTGGATTAGAACGGCATTGTTCGCGCCATCGGACTGCAACTCCACGGCAACGCGACCGCTCTTGTTTGCGGCGCTTGCCGAGCAGTCGTCAATCGTCTCCTGAACACGGGCGGTGTCACAGGCGGATGCGTTCTTCGCGCAAGCCTGATCGGCAGCATCGAGATTGGTGTCGCTGTAACGGGCTTTCAGAGTCTTGCAGACTTTGGGAATGTGTGGCTCGGTAACGGTGCGGAGGTCCTGGGCAGAAAGCGCCGCCGGTGCTGTAACAAGAAGGGCTATGAAACGGGCGAGGTATATGAAACGTCGACGGGAAGACATTGATAGGAACCCTCTGAAAAGTGGAGGCGTTAGAACCGTTGAGCAGTCGAACGCCTCCCGGAAGACAAGTGATGCAGATTCAGAAGTTGATGTGTCCTGCGAATTGCCACTGACGGGGGTTATTGGCCTGGCCCGCTATCACGCCGAGGCTGTCGGAGCCTGTCGTGGTACCGATCGATCCGTCCGCAGTGCTTGAAGCGCTGCCGAACCAAACGTGGTTCACAGCATTGAAGACGCTCGCCTCAAAGATGAACTTCACGTTCTCGTTCTTCCAGAGGTTGAAAGTCCGGCGGAGGGCAGCATCAATGTTGTCGTTTCCGGGACCGCGCAACCCGTAGGGAGCGGTGCGGGCGACGTTGCCAAGCACCATCCCCGTACAGGAAGCCGTTCCGGCTGTGCAGTTGGGGTTTACGACAGTGGATGTTCCCGCATTTCCCGTACCCATCACGAAAGCGGCGGGGTTGATGTATTGGGTGGAAGCCAGGGAGGTCCTGGTTGCCCCATGACCCCATCCGCCGTTTTGGCGAGCTGTGCCGACAAAACCGGGAGCGTAGGTTGGCATGCAGGTGCCCTGGCCTGGAGCGGCGCAAGAGCCCTCAGTAACTGCCAGCGGATCTCCCGCGTAGTAGCTGAAGATGCCGGAGAGACGCCATCCACCGGCGATGGCCCGCACAAAGGCATTGTCATTGCCGATTTTCCCTTGCCCAAACGGCAGATCGTAGGTGCTGGTGAAGATGAGGTTCTGCGGCTGATCTAAGGCGCTGCGCGACCGCTCGATGCGGTCGATGGGCCAGGCCTTCGAACTGTTGGCCAGGGCTCCCGCAGGGATCGCATAGCCGGTACGGAAGGTTCCGAGGTCGTCAATCGTCTTGCTGTAAGTGTAGTTCAGCATAAAGGTGAGGCCCCGGCTAAGGCGCTGCACGATGGAAAGCTGCAGCGCATTATAGTTTGCATTGCCGATCGATCCAACCTGGTCGGTAATGCCGCTGTACTGCGGAAACGCCAGCAGCGCCTGGCTGACTTTATTGTTGAAGGTTGAGTACGGCAATGCGCCTGTTGGCATGTTGGCGGCAGTAGCGG